>Ga0208102_1000056_pt1 | contig 73197 bp, 76 predicted proteins | sample CryBogmetaGMA17M_FD_184549 | JGI IMG/M metagenome (GOLD analysis project Ga0208102, IMG submission 184549) | Freshwater microbial communities from Crystal Bog, Wisconsin, USA - MA17M (SPAdes) | ecosystem: Environmental > Aquatic > Freshwater > Lake | place: Crystal Bog, Wisconsin, USA...
AAGCGACAGGCCACACAGAGAACACTTTATTCTGTATTTAAAACCGTGCTGCCCCTTTTGCACCCGTTTATGCCTTTTGTTACCGAAGAGCTTTGGCAGGTATTAAATAAAAGCGATGAAAAATCGGTAATGGTTACGGATTTTCCTGTTGTCAATAAAGACTGGGAAAATCCTGTTGCGGAAAAACAGATGGAACTGCTGATGGACGTTATTACCAGTATTCGCAATATCCGCGGCGAGATGAGGATTCATCCTTCGAGTAAGTTGAATGTGTTAATTTCAGCATCCGATGTGCAACTAAAAAAGATAATTGAATCGGGTAGGAGTTATATCATCAGCATGGCTAATTTAGATACCCTTACCGCCGAAGTGGATTTGGTGGAACCAAAAGGTGTGGCAACCGGTGTTGTAGGCCCCATAAGGATATTTGTACCTCTGGCCGGTATTGTAGATATTGCCGGAGAAAAAGCGCGCCTGGATAAAGAACTGGCAAAACTGGAAAAAGATTTACTGCAATGTTCGAAAAAGCTGGCGAATCGAGATTTTTGCGCCAAAGCGGCGGCTGATGTAATTTTGAAGGAACAAGAAAAATTCAAAGGTTTTCAGGAGCGGCATGGAGTTCTCGAAAATGCGCTGAAAAAACTTAAAGAAATTAATGCCTGATAATATTAGGTAGTAAAGTATGACAGACGCGGGTGTTTCAAAAAAGATAAAGGGTATAATAGAAGCGACGCTGGCGGAAGATATCGGTACCGGCGATATAACCACAGCGGCAATTGTCAACCGCGATAAAATAGGATCTGCTCAGGCCATTGCTAAAGATGATTTCGTAATTGCCGGAATTGATATATTTCAAGAAACATTTCTTTTGCTTAATGATAAAATTAAAGTAAGAAAATTAATCTCAGATGGCAAAAGAGCAAAAAAAGGAAGTATTATTGCCGAAATATCGGGCAGCTTGTTTTATATCCTTCAGGCTGAACGTGTCGCGCTCAATTTATTCCAACGCATGTGCGGAATTGCCACGCTTACTGCAAAATTCGTTGAAGCTGTTAATGGATCAAAAACAAAAATTCTGGATACACGGAAAACTATGCCTGGTCTGCGCGTACTCGATAAGATGGCTGTAAGCATAGGCGGCGGGTTTAATCACCGGATGGGTCTTTATGACGGCGTACTGATCAAAGACAACCACATTGCCGCCGCCGGAAGCATTACCGCGGCAGTAGATATGCAAAGGCAAAGCTTACCGCATACTTTAAAAATAGAAATCGAAACAAAAAATATGAGTGAGGTGAAGGAAGCTTTGAAGTGCGGAGCAGATATCATCATGCTCGATAACATGGTTCCCGAAGAAATGAAGAAGGCAGTATCTTTTGTGGCGGGAAGAGCGCTAATTGAGGCCTCCGGCAATGTCAGTCTGCAAAACGTTGCCGAGATTGCCGCCACCGGGGTCGATCTGATCTCCGTAGGCGAGCTTACGCACTCAGTACACGCAGCGGATATTTCATTAAAAATTAATAAAGAAGTTACTTAAAATTTAACAAAATAATATCACAGGGGAATGGATATGGCAACTCAACAAACATTGATACTGATTAAACCAGATGGACTGATTAAGTCACTTACGGGGAATGTAATTTCCAGATTATCAGAGGCAAAGCTTACTATTATGGGTGCGAAAGTTGTTTGTGTAAGCAGGGAGCTTGCCGAAAAACATTATGAGCATCTAAAGGGAAAGCCTTTCTTTGAAGAACTGATCAAGTATATAGTTGGTGATGTGCATAAGACATACAGGGTGCTTGCACTGGTCTATCAAGGGGAAGACGCAATAGCTAAGATTCGTGATATTGTCGGCGATACGGATCCGGAAAAAGCCAGTCCCATATCAATAAGAGGATCATACGGAAGAATTACCACTACGGGAGTATTTGAAAACGTGGTGCACGCCTCTTCCAGCTCGGAGGATGCTGAAAAAGAGATTAAGCTCTGGTTTCAGCCCGAAGAGATTGTCGAAGACATATACCCGATAAAAGAAGCAACGTTGAGTAATGTGAAAAAGGTAGTTTGGGCTTAATCATTAGTGCCAAGTTGCTTTCAAACGTTAAGATTTAAATTTTTGAAAGCTTACTTGGTATTATGCGAAATCAATCAAGTTCTTAATGTCTGATGCCTAATTGGTATAAAATATTGTAAATTTTATGGGTTGGAATTTAGAATTTCTTGAAAAAATGCTCGCGGATAAATTTATTGGCCGGCTGCTTTATTATTATCCCGAAATTGGTTCAACAAATGATGAGGCTTTTCGGTTAGGAATCGCCGGCGCTCCTGAAGGTGCCGCTGTTATTGCCGATAGTCAGACTAAAGGCAAAGGTCGCCTGCAGAGAATCTGGCATTCACCTCCCGGTTTAAATATTTACACATCAATCCTATTACGCCCGAATTTCCCAGCGGATCAAGCATCACAGATATCAATCGCTGCCGGTGTTGCCGTGGCCGAAATTATAGATGAGTATTGTCCCAGTCAGGTTCAACTCAAGTGGCCTAATGATGTTCTTCTGAACAAAAAAAAAGTCAGCGGTATGCTGGCGCAAGTGAAGACATCAGCAGACGGTATTGACTTTGTCGTGCTTGGTATAGGCATTAATGTCAACATTGGGTATAATCAATTGCCGCAAGATATTCGGACTATTGCCACATCTTTAGCAATAGAGACCGGCCGGGAAATAGACAGGCTGGAATTGATAATTAGACTGTATGAAAATATTGCAAAATGTTATAAAGAGATAACTCAAAGAGGGTTTGATGCTATAAAGGAAAAATGGCTTAATCTTGCGCCGATGATCAGTCAGAATGTTCAGGTAATGTTTCGTAATGAAGGAGTAAGTGGAAAGGCTCTTGGGCTTGATGACGATGGTTCACTGATAATATTGACTGCAAATAATGAAACAGTTAACGTCTCAGCGGGAGACGCCACAATTCTAAAGGAGAGTTAAAAATGTTGTTGGTAATTGACGTTGGTAACACCAACACTGTTTTAGGTTTATATGATGGCGATAAACTGGTGCATGACTGGCGCATTCGGACGGAGATTGATCATACCATTGATGAATACGGCGTCCTCATTTATAACTTGTATCAATCCATCCGGATGAATGCCAAAGAAATAAAATCCGTCACGGCAATTATTATCTCCTGCGTTGTGCCGCCCATGCTCAATATTCTTGAGCCTCTGTGTGTTAAATATTTTAAAATTAAGCCGTTAATAGTGGGGCCGGGCATTAAAACGGGAATGCCCATTTTTTATGATAATCCTAAAGAAGTAGGAGCGGATAGAATTGTCAACGCGGTTGCAGCTTTCGATAAATACCGGAGGGAATCAATTATCGTTGATTTCGGTACGGCCACGACTTTCGATTATGTTTCTCCTAGAGGGGAGTATATGGGTGGATGCATTGCTCCGGGTATAGTGATATCCAGTGAGGCTCTATTTGCCAGGGCATCAAAATTGCCGCGCGTAGAATTCAGCAAACCAAAAACTTTAATCACTAAAGACACAGTAAGCGCGATTCAGGCTGGAATCATGTTCGGTTATGCCGGCCTGGTGGATGGTATTGTGGAACGTATGAAAGCGGAAGTGAAATCCAACCCACTGGTGATAGCTACGGGAGGATTGGCGCGGGTAGTAGCGCCGGAGACGAAGAGCATCGAAAAAGTTGAAGAGATGCTGACTTTAGAAGGCTTGCGGTTGATTTACAACTTAAATACGAAATCATGTTAAATGTGGGATTGACAGGCGGGATTGCCTGCGGCAAATCGACGGTAGCGCAGATGTTTATCTCGCTGGGGGCGCATCTGATTGATTTTGATAAGCTGGCGCATGAAGTGCAGGAACCGGGGAAGGATGCCTGGAAAGAAATTATCAGGTATTTCGGTGACGGCATTCTCAATCAGGATGATACAATTAACCGCAATAGATTAGCGCAAATTGTTTTTACCGACAAAAATAAACTTACAGCCCTGAACAATATAGTCCATCCACTTGTTTATAATCTCTGGCAAGAACGATTAGATGAAATCAAAATCGAAAAAGAGCCCGCCATTGTTTTATCCGATGTTCCTCTATTGTTTGAGGGAAAGATGCAGGATCTATTTGATCTGACCATACTGGTTCTAATATCTCCCGAAGAACAAATATGTCGGCTGATGGAACGAAATGGACTGTCTCACGCGGATGCCAGGTTAAGACTAAAAAACCAGATGCCCATTGCCGAAAAGATTGGGCTGGCTGATATTGTGATTGATAATTCAGGCGATATTGCGCAAACAGAAAAAAAAGTGGCGGAAATCTGGCAGCAGCTCAAAGTGTGGAGAAATAAATAGTAAATTTCAGATTTGTTCCAAATTGGAAAACCTGAGAAAAATATAAAATATTTGTGGAGGATAAAAATGATTGGGAAAAATGTTAAAACTGACTTCAGCGCGCGTGTATCCGAACCTGTTATTGATCCATCTTCCTATGTTCATCCGCTGGCCGCGATTATCGGCAACGTGATTTTAGGAAAAAATATCATGGTATCGCCAACGGCATCTGTTCGCGGTGATGAAGGGCAGCCCATTTATGTCGGTGATGATTCCAATGTGCAGGACGGCGTTGTGATCCATGCTCTGGAAACAGAAGTTGACGGCAAACCTGTGGAAAAAAATCTTTATGAAGTAAATGGCAAAAAATACGCGGTTTACGTTGGAAGCTCCGTATCGCTTGCGCATCAGGTGCAAATTCATGGTCCGGCAGTAGTCATGGACAATACTTTTGTGGGTATGAAAGTTTTGGTATTCAAATCTTTTGTTGGCCGGAATTGTGTGATTGAGCCGGCAGCTGTATTGATGGGAGTTAAAATTGCTGATGGCCGTTATGTACCGGTGGGATCTGTTATCAAAACTCAAACCGAGGCTGATATGCTGCCTTCTATTACACCTGATTATCCACTCAAAGACATGAATAAAGGTGTTTTGCATGTGAACAAAGCTCTGGCGAAAGGCTATCTGGCGGTTGAAGAGAAATAATATTTGAACCTGGGGTATGTAATATTGAATAGGCGATGTTAAAAAACAAGCAGTCTAATACAAGTTATCAGAGACAGAATCATTGTCTTTCCTGCGGAACAACCGAAAACATGAAAAATCGCCGGTACTGCTCCCTGAAATGCCGGCAGCAATTACGGCAGAAGCTCAATACTAGGAGCGGCCTGATGCAGGCCTTAAATACGCGTTATGCCACCTTCTATTTTTCCGATACGATGATCATTATGGATGTTGTTCCTCACGGGATTAAAGAAATCTTCAGATATAAATGGTTAAGATCCACAGGTAATTCTCCTTCCGAAGATTTCAGCCAAATGACGAACATGCTGGGTAATGCCTGGTGGGAAGAGGAACAACGAACAAATAAGAAATATTTGGCCTCGCGACATGTTTTGGGACTGGCGACCAGATGTGTAATTTCTCCGGTACTTCTGCGTCCAAAATTAATAAAAATTCCAACCATTAAAACATCAGCCATGAATTATCTGGAAATTGATAAGGCTGATATTGCCTCTAACGAAGTGTGCAAAATCATTAAAAACGCTTACCGCCGCCAGGCGAAAATTCATCATCCCGATCTCGGTGGACATGCGCAAACCTTCAGAAAACTGCATGCCGCCTATTTGGAACTATTGCGCTGGGCGGATAATCCCACCTTTATTCGTCGTCGTGGTTTTCCTGATAAATGGTACTATGACTCAGATAATAAAAAATGGGTACAGCCGATGCCCCACAGCCAATAAGACTTAAGGATTGTAACTTAAGTAAAAATCATATTTCGAAGATAACACCGTTTTTAGGATAAAGGTTCTCAGGGCAAAGAAAAGGGAAGAAAGATATTTGACTGCCTCCCCCTTTTAGTTTAATAACTTTGAAAATTAGACGTGTTTCTTTGCCGGTGCTTTTACCAACGAAATCATCAAGACAGCAATGGCAACAACGACAGCTCCGACAATAAAAGGAACATAGTATGATGCAGTTATATCTTTCAACTTACCGCCAATATAGGGGCCGATAAACCCGGCCAGACCGAAAGAGGTAAATAAAAGGCCGTAATTGGAACCCTGTGAAGTGGGACCATAATACTGCAAACAAGTCGATGGAAAAAGGGTGAACATACCACCGTAATTCCAACCGATTAAAGCGGCGATAACTCCAAGGAAAATAACATCTTTGCCTGCCGGATAGAGAAGTGCCATTGCGGCTACCTGTAAAACCAGAATGGTGATTAGTGATGCTTTAGCGCCGAATTTATCCGCCGCGTAGCCAATCAGGATGCGGGTAACGGCATTGAAAATACCCAAGGTGCTGACGACCATAGCGGCTTGCATCGGTTGCAAGCCGGAGTCAATGCCGTGGCCGGCGATATGTCCGATAACCATCAAACCGGCGAATGCACCGCAGAAGTATCCCACATAAAGCATCCAGAATTGCGATGTTTGAATAGTTTCACTGAAGGTGAAGTCTCTTGTTTCCTTGGCAATAGCAGCTCCCGCTGGTGGGGCCGGGGGATTCCAGTTTTTCGGTTTCCATCCTTTTGGTGGATTGCTAAGGCAGAGAGCGGAAAGAATCCCCAGAACGCCTATAGCGATGCCGACAAAATAAAAGACGTAACGCCATCCGTAATTAGGATTGGTAATAATGGAAGTAGCCAGCGGCGCCATGATGAATGATCCCAAGCCGAGGCCAACAACGGCAAAACCTGTAGCCAGAGCTTTTCTATCCGGCCACCATTTCGGAGCAGTGGCAATAGGTGGTAAGTAAACCAGACCACCGCCGAGACCGGCAACTAAACCGAAGGTTAAATACAATTGTATTTTGCTGGTTGTGAATCCCGCGCTAAAAAAGCCGATACCTAAAATAATTGCACCGATCGCAACTACGATCCTTGGTCCATATTTGTCGCTCATTTTGCCGGCAACAAAAGTAGTGAGGCCGAATACTAAAACACAAATTGAAAAAGCCATAGAAATATCAGCCCGATTCCAACCAAATTCTGCGTTTAAAGGCTTTATAAATACGCTCCATGCATAAAGAAGCGCACCACAAGTAGTTGATCCCAAAACGCCACCCAGCAGTGGAATCCAACGGGGAATTGAAGATTTAACTTCAGTTTCTGATCCCATGAAGTATCCTCCTTATCTTTTTAAAATATCACTCATTATATTTTTGTTGGGAAGACAACTAGCATGTTAATATGTCATAAATCAATGATTATCTGATTATTTTTCTATCAATGGCCACAGATTGGATACTTTCATTTTCCACCATGGAATTGACATCGGCCTGTCCCTTAAATCTATTTACATTGAGCATGAATATTTCCAGTTTGCTCAGAACATTTGGCGGCAAAAGGTTGCCGTCAATTTCAATCGATATAGCTGGATATTTTCTTTCCCTTGCCCATGGAGTAAGCATTCCTTCAATTACGCGTCCGATAAGGCAGGCAAAAGGCGAAATGTTGACTATGCCGGAATATCCGCCCATCATTGCACTGGCTGCGGCGCCAACGGATACGCTTATTTCCGAGTATAGTTCGTGGCTGACAAAATGCTTTTCGGTATTTCCCATGATTTCCTTCATATTATGCGGAGCTTCCGGAACTAAACCGGTTGGATCCAGTATCTTGCGGACATTCCTATCCACATTGTGCTTATAAGCATGTTCAATTTTCCAGTTGATCAAATCTTTAAAATCTTTGGACAGCAGGCGGCGATACCAGGGAAACAAACTTAGTCTTTTTTTGATTTCATAATGTCGGACAAAATCGCAGTAGTAAACCCATTCAGCGATACCCGATACCTTGCCTATAATCCCGCGTTTGCTGAAGTGTTGAATCAATTCATCGACGGAAAAGTCATCACGACGCACATATATTTCGCCGACAATAAGCACCTTCGGGCAATCCTTCATATTTTTCTTCAGAGGAATTTTGGAAATATCTTTGGAAATATCCTTCAGGACAGGAAGAACTTGAGTGATGTTATCTTCGGCAACACCGATCATTTTATGCCAGAGTTCATCATACGTTGCCATAGCCTTTGCAGGTTCGGCAGCGCATGTTCTCAAAGATGTTTCGATGTCTTTCAAATAATCACTGATGATAACCGCCCACCAAGCGTATTTAGAAAACTCCTTGCCCAGCTCGTTATAGGAGTTATCCGAATCCAGAGTAAAAACAACAACATTTTCCAGGCGTAAATCCTTGAAAAGATTTTCATAAAAAACAAAGTATTGACCGGTGCGGCATGGCCCGGTTGTTGTGGGAACGAATATTATATATGTTTCATCTTTACGATATTTTTCCGAGGCTAAATATTTAAGCGCGCTGCCCAAGACAAGATGCGAAGGTAAACATTCCTTACCGGAGGCGTGATTGCGTGCCAGCTGTAGGGTGTGTATATCAGGTATCGGCATCGCTTCAGCATTGATCCCCATTCCCCGGATTGTCGCGCCGAGAAGTTCCACTGAGAGCCTGCCCATGTTGGCAAGGAGAAGCTTTACGCGCTGATTATTTTTGACGGGAATTTTTTCATTGCTCAGAACATTTTTGATATGAATGTCCTCGCCCGGATTATTAATAAATCTCAAACCATTGTCATATCTGGCCTCTTTAATTTCGGTAAATTTAGACCTGTATCCTTCGATAATATCTAGAAATGCTTCAATGCGCGTATCTACTCCGGCATCGGCTGTGTGAGAATCCAACTCCAGAATCAAAAATGGTTTGGTGCCCATGATCCATTTTAGATAGTGCAACAGAAAAGAGTCAGGCGCACAGGAGAAGTTAGAAATAAAAGTGACGTAAATATTGTCTTCATTCTTCAGAAGCACACCGGTTTTCATGTCTTGTTGTCCGTAGTACCAGTACATGTTCGGATAAATCGGCTCATCATCAAAGGGAAGAATATCATAGGGAATGATTGAGTAGCCGCGGCTTGTATATTTTCTCGGGATGCCCATGTTGGCATCAGCAGTAAAAGCGTTATAAGGCCTGCCTAAAAGAGCAATGACCGGCATTTTTGCTTTTCGTGCTTCGGCCAGAGCGGTTTTACCGAGCGCGCGTGCCTTTTCAAAATATTCCATTTGTTTATCGTACGCAATCGTGAAAGCCTTTTTAGATTCGCTTTCGGTGAACCCGAGCTTTAAGGCCATTTCGATAAATGATTCAGAGGCTTTTTCCAGGCCATACATAAAACTGACTACAGGCGACAAATATTTGCCATCCGGAATTTCCGGGAAAGCCTTCTTGATATAGTAGGGCAAAGCTTGTGTGATTGGGCAAAAGTTTGCCGGCGTATCTTTTTCATAACTTTCCATGTCTTTAAAGTGGGGCAGAAAGATGTAATCCAAATTAAGGTCAAATATATCCTGCACAGCCCCATGGGCAATTTCCGCCGGATAACAATAGCTGCTTTCCACCCTGGCTGTTCCTTCGGCCGATATATTCTTTGAGACAATTGTCTCTATCCCTAGTTCATGAAAAAACCAGGAATAAAGCGGCCAAAGGGTATAAATGGAAAAGCAGCGGGGAATACCGACAATGAAATCTTTTTTCTTGTTCAGGTAGGCGGGATCTGGCGCGCATTCCTTAAATAGAAGATCGTTGCGCTGTTCGATATAATCAAATACTTCAGTTTCGTTAAATGTCTTTTTCTTTCTTATATTGGCATATTTATTACATCTGCCGCCAAACATATATTTGTTGTTATTTACATTGAGGATGCGGATGGAACAGAAGTTGTCGCATGCCTTGCACTGAAATTCTTTTTCGTGGATAATTTCAGTAGCGAGAATCTTTTCAATATCATAGGTGGCTTGAGTCAAGAAGCCTTCTTTTAACTTTTGTTTGGCCAGAATGCCGACGCCGAAGCAGCCCATAAGTTCGGGGTCAGGCGGGACGAGAATATCCTTATTCAGCAACATGGCAAAAGCAAGCGGTACAGCCTTGTTTTTGGCTACACCCCCCTGCAAAACGATGCTGTTACCGATTGTTCTGTTACCGACAACCCGATTTAAATAATTGGAAACGATAGATGTTATGATTCCTGCCGTTATGTCTTCAACAGATGCACCCTGCTGGATGGCATTACGGATGTCTGAGTTGATAAACGCGGAACAATGTTCGCCGAATTTTAGTGGTTCTTTAGCCTTAAGAGCAATATCGCCTATTTCCCAGGCATTGGCGATGTTCAAATCACCCTGCGCGGATTCTTCCAGGAACGATCCGGTTCCTGCTGAGCAAGCTTCGTTCATGGCATAGTCTATTGGGACTTTATTTTTCAGCAGAACGTATTTGGCATCTTGTCCGCCGATTTCGAAAATAGTGTCAATATCCGCCCGATAAAAAGTGGTGCCAACTGCGTGGGCGATAATCTCATTATAGACTGCGGGGGTTTCCAGAAATACACCGAGAATTTCCCGCGATGATCCGGTTGTAGATGCCAGCGTAATGCTGATTTTGCCATCTCCGATGTCTTCATTGATTTGTTTTTTCATTTCCATCAGACAATTTTTGAGAGCGGCAACAGGATCGCCATGTGTGCGTCCGTAAAAAGACGCGGTAATTTCGTCTGTCTCCATGTCAATTAAACAAGCTTTAGTAGTGGTTGAGCCACCATCAACACCGAGAATGTACTCTTTTCCCGCGACTAATTTAGCTTTTTGGGAGGGCAGATACGTGACCCTGCCTTCTGCCGTTTTCAAGTCAGCAAATCTTTTAAATTGTATCCGGCTATGCTTAAAAAGATTATTCAGGGGAGGCAATATACTGCCAGAATCTCTGGCCAAAAGAGCTGCACCATAGGCCTCAAAATATGGCGCTGAAGGGGGGACTATAAATTCAATCTCCGGCATTCTCTCCCGAATGTAGCTGATGATGTAATGATTTTGGGTAACACCTCCTGTTAGAAGCACTTTCCCTTTGACGATTCTTGCCCTTTTGAGAAAATCAATAACCTTGGTCGCCATCACATCACTAAGGGACAGAACGATATCTCCTTTTTTCGCCTCGCCTTTATTCAGGCGATGAGTGCAATCACTTTTCATAAAAACTGAACAGCGCGAAGAAAGCTTGAACACACAGCTTTGTCCCTGGATAGTATTGATGTCCGTCAGTTGCATATTCATCCGGCCAAGTTGCTGTTTGAAAAATTCGCCGGTCCCGGAGGCGCATTTATTGCCGGAAAAGCTGGTTATTATCCTGTTATTTTTATCGATGGTGTAAACGACCAGATCTTCTCCGCCTAACGAAACTATAGCGTTTATTTCGTGCTGGAGATGCTGAAGCGCTGCCTCAATGCATAGAGGTTCAATAACGTTGTTAATATTGAGCAAGTGCCTACCTTCAGTGCCGGTGGCCAGAGATTTAATATCAGTCGGTATTTCGTGGGATGATAAAATATTGTTGAGAGTTTGGAGAAAGTTGCCTTCGTGAGATTCAACTTCACTCCATAAAATATTATTTTCCTCAAGCATTGTTACTTTGACATTAGAGGCGCCGATATTGATTCCCAGACTGTGCATAAAAACTCCCGAATGATTTTAAAGAATAACATTTGTAGGATTATGAATAAAATAAAAAGCTGAAAGTGATTCACTTCCAGCTTTTTATTGTTGAAACTCCAATTCCGAAAGCGCGGTAACCTAAAGGTCATCTGCGACGCAGCGGAATTGGTAAGTTGAACAATCCCGCTGCGCGGAGGGTATGAACCCCATAGATTGCTATGGGGTTCATACCCGTGATTTAGAGGCGATCAAAACATTGCCAAACGTGAATTAATGTCCTGCTTCCAGTGCGCCTGCTATGTACATCATTGCCAGCAACATAAAAACAAGAGTCTGGACAATCGAAGTAAAGATCATCAAGATAAGGATGGGCAGCGGAACAAGCAGCGGCACAAGCAGTAGTACGACAGCCAGCACAATGTCTTCGCCGGCGATATTGCCAAATAATCGAAAAGTCAGGGAAAGCGGGCGTGAGAGATGACTTATAATTTCGATGGGCAGCATTAAAGGGATCAACCACCAAACTGGTCCCAGAAACTGCTTAAAATATTTGGGGCCATGAATACTAACCCCCACAACATGTGTGGAAAAAAACACGACAAGTGCCATTGCGGCGTTGGTATTGATATTTGCAGTAGGTGATTCAAAACCGGGAATAATTCCAATCAGGTTTCCTGTTAAAATAAAAAGACCCAGAGTAGCTATAAGAGGGAAAAATTTCTTACCCTTATCACCCATAGTGTCAACAAGCAAAGAATCAAAACCACCGATAATTACTTCCATTACATTTTGCAAACGTCCGGGATAAACTTGCAACCGCCGTGTGGCTAAAAATGACAGAACTGACAGGAGCGCGACCACAAAAAGTGTATAAGTGACATGGCCCGGCACATAATGGTTTTCCAATAAAAGCACAGGGTTCATACTCTATATAACCTCCTCAACTAATTTTTTTTTTGTCATAGTGGTGATCAGCGTGAAGATGATGTTGATTACAACCACGGAAAGTCCGATAAGCAATCCAATGACATTTACTGTGGCATTGGCAATCAGGAAATATAAAACAATAGCGGTCAAAACCAGACGAATATAATATTTGACCATTACGCCGCCTTTAACATTGCCGGCGGTATTTGCAAAAATACCACGCAAGCCGCGTTCCATCCAATGAAAATTGAGGATGCTGATAAAACCGCCTAGAAGGACACCTAAATAAAAATCAAAAGGAGTGAAAATCCATGAAATAATAAAAATAATAGCCAGAGCAATCCAATTGGCTATTTCAATTTTTCTTTGGAGCGGGTCTTTGACGATGAGGTTCACTTTTTAAACTCTTTATAATTTGTTCTTCATCTTTAAAGTTTTTCTTAATTAAAACATATATGTTGCGAAATCCGGCTGAAATACCGATAAATAAAAAAACTACAGTAAATACATTGCCGGAATCAAATTTACGATCTAAATAAACCCCCAACAAAAGACAACCAAAAATTGCCAAAACCATTGCTATCCCGATGCTGCTGGCAAAAGCCATTTGGATGGCATATTTTTTGGTTTCTGGATCCATTTTTTTCTTGTGCTCCGTAACACGAATGAAAAGCCAAGTCAATTAAAAACATGACCGCCGTTCAGTATTTAATTAAATGACAATTTTCCTTATACCAGTCAATAGTTTTAATCAGTCCAGTTGTTAAATCGGGTTTGGCAGTAAATACGAATTATTTCAATGCCTTAGCTGTGTCAAGCATCCGTCGGGGCTTCCCGTCTGGTTTAGATTTATCCCGGGTAATTTCCCTCTGAAAACCGGTGAGTTTAGCAATCAGTATTGATCGTATTTTTAATACAAATTATGTTTGGACATTACAAGATCGATCTTTACTTGTCAATGAGCAGATCACAGATTTTTCAATGTTTTCGAGCAGGCATTGAGGGTAAAATCAATATCGTTATCACTGTGTGCAAAAGACAGAAATGCTGACTCCAATTGCGAAGGCGCCATCCATACGCCATTTTTCAGCATGCCATGAAAAAAATGAGCAAATAGCGCCATATCTGATTTTTGGGCGGTAACCAAATCGGAAACAGGACATTCCTGGAAAAATATCGTGAACATCGAATAAACGCGGTTTAGGCAAACAGCAATACCTTTTGCTTTAAATAATTTTTCCATCTCCAGGCAAAGCTGATTTGTTCTATTGCTTAACTCGGAAAAGGAATCAGCCTTTGTTTTGAGGATATTAAGAGTTGCCGTTCCCGCGCTCATCGCCAGAGGATTGCCGGAAAGTGTTCCTGCCTGATAGATATCTCCTAAGGGGGCGAGCCTTTCCATAATTTCTTTTTTGCCGCCGATTGCGCCTACGGGCATTCCCCCACCGATTATTTTACCCAGACAGGTCAAGTCCGGGTTAATGCCGATTAAATTTTGATAGCCGCCGAAGGTAAACCGAAATCCAGTGATCACTTCATCAAAGATCAGGACGATGCCATTTTTCGCTGTCAGTTCTCGGAGTTTTTTCAAGAAAGGTTCGTTGGGCAAAATGACACCGATGTTGCCTGCCACCGGCTCTACGATTACGGCAGCAAGTTTAGAGCCGTAGAGTTCAACAGCCGTTTGCAGTGCTTCGATGTCATTATAAGGCAGGCTTAAGGTCAACCGCGCAATTTCATCGGGAATTCCCGGTGAGCCGGGAATTCCCAAAGTAGCCACACCCGATCCTGACTTGATCAGGAGTGAGTCCGCATGACCATGATAGCAGCCGTCAAATTTGGCAATCAATTTTCTGCCGGTAAAGCCACGCGCCAGACGAATAGCGGTCATCGTTGCTTCCGTACCGGAACTGGTCATTCGCACAAGTTCTATGGAAGGAATTGCCGAACATATTAACTGGGCCATTTGTGTTTCGGCTTCAGTTGGCGCCCCGAAACTGGTGCCCTTTTGAGCGGCAGCACAAATAGCGGCGGTTATTTCCGGATGTGCATGTCCTAGAATCATCGGTCCCCAGGAAAGAACATAATCGATATATTCTTTGCCTGCGGCATCATAAATCTTACTGCCTTTTGCCTTGCTGATGAAGACAGGCTCTCCGCCCACAGCTTTCCATGCGCGTACCGGACTGTTCACGCCGCCGGAAATTACCTGGCGTGCTTGCGAAAAATAATCTACTTTAGTTTTGTCCATTAAAAATACTCCGGAGATTTTTTTTTGTATTCCTGAATGCTTTCCAATATCAGATAATCGTGGATGCCTATAGCAGTTGCCATGTCCTTGATCAGTAATGAGATTTTTTCATCTTGAGAATGCAGCATGGTAAAGATGTTGTATTTTCCTTGAAATGCAGGATTTCTTTGATAGCAATGGGACACAGAGCGGGATGCGGATAGCATCTGACCTGTTTTCTCTACCTGATCCGGTGGCACCGACCATAAAACTAAAGCATTGTTTTTATAACCTGCTTGCTGATGGCGCAGTATGGCGCAAAATTTACGGATGAAGCCTTTTTTCAGGAGTTCTTTCGTTATACCTAGAACTTCCCCGGCAGTGAGGCCGAAGGCGTTACCAATTTCTGTAAAAGGAGAGCTGACAACCTTTATGTCATGTTGAATTAGACGGGCAACTTTATTTTGTTTTACAGTTAATCTTTCCATGGAATAAGTTTTACCCTGCTTGGAAAATAAAATCAAGTTATTGTGAAACTCCAATTCCGAAAGCGTAGCGGAATTGGTAAGTTGAACAATCCCGCGCAGCGGAGGGTATAATACCACATAGCTTGCTGTAGAATCTGTTTCCAAAGCTTGCTTTGTGGTTCATATCCGTGATGGGTTGGTTTTGGAAATATTTCTTGACAATTAGCAGGTACACCATTAAAAACAAAAACACAGAACTTGGAGGTGTTAAATTTTAAAGAAAGGAGGCGTGAGGACTTAAAGGGTTTTGAAATTGATACTATAAACTACTAAAGAAAAAGGAGAATTTAAATGAAAAAAAGTTTGATCTATGTATTGCTGTCAATGGTATTGGTTATTGTTAGTTCCGGGTTTGCATTTGCAGCTCAGGAAGTAGCTAAAGCTGCAGCTTCAACAGGAACTGTCGATTACACAAAAGCAATTGTAATTGGTTGCTCTTTATTAGCAGCAGGTCTGGCTATCGCTTTTGGTACAATTGGAACAGGCAATGGTATGGGTGCCGGTTTGAATGGTGCCACTAATGCTGTTGGCAGAAACCCGGAAGCACAGGGCAAAATTCTTTTGACCATGATGGTCGGTTTGGCCATGATTGAGTCTCTGGCCATTTATGCGCTGGTTATCGCGCTGATCGTGCTTTATGCCAATCCGCTCTTGAAGTACATTGGCTAAAAAATTATTGCTATTATAGAAATCGGGAGGGGGAGCGTACATCGACTTTCTCTCCCCTTTTTAATGAGATTTCAATTTGCCGTTCGCCGAAGTGACCTTCGGCGAACGGCAAATTGGTAAGTCAAATTCTCCCGCACAACGAAGTGAAGCGGGGGTAGTGACAATTTTCTCGAAGCGCACTCATCTTGGTAAGTCGAATTATCCCCGAAGCGTAGCCTAGGGGCTTAATGAGACCTTATATGAGGACGAAACTAAAACACTCCTTCCTGAAATAGATAAATCGTTAACCTTTAGGGAAATGCTGGATTTCACAATTGAGCACGCGTACAACTATGGCAAAGAAGCCCACGCATACTTGTGGAACATTGACGGAAATCACTTCACCCAATAGCCGGTAACTAAAAAAAAACAATGAGCAGCAACGGTCTCAAATCTCACATTCTCTTACATCCGAAGGGAGTTGGATAGAAAAAAGCTGTGCTATTATCCCCTTGAATAGGGTAAAATTCAGGTTTAAATTATTGGGATTACGAAAAAAAAAGGAAGGATACTTATGGCAGGAGCATTGAATGGGCTAAAGATACTCGATTTCACGACTTTATTGCCGGGACCATACGCCACTATGGTTTTGGCGGATTTGGGAGCTGATGTTCTTCGTATCATATCCGGCTCACGTCCGGATTTGGTTGATTTTTCCCCTCCCCTTGTACCAGGAACAAAGTTATCCGCCGCCTCGACGCAGCTGGGACGAAACAAACGCTGCATGGCTCTTAATCTGAAAGATCCCCGAGCGATAAGCATCGTCCACCAACTCCTTGTGGACTACGACATTGTCATCGAACAGTTTCGGCCTGGAGTGATGGGCAAACTGGGTCTTGATTATGAGAGTTTGAAAAAGATAAACCCTTCTGTCATTTACTGTTCTATCACCGGCTACGGTCAAACGGGACTTATGCGTGATCGTGCCGGGCATGACATGAATTATATTGCTCGTTCCGGTATTATGTCCTATAGCGGCAAGAAAGAATCTGGACCCTGCCTTGTCGGCATGCAGATCGCAGATATTGCATCCGGTTCCACTCATGCGGTAATCGGCATTCTGGCTGCTGTGATAAGCCGAAAGGAGACAGGCGTTGGCCAGTTCATCGATATCTCCATGACCGATGGGATGATTGCTTTTAATGCCATGTATGGAGCTGGTTTCCTTGTAGATGGCAAAGACCCGGGACGGGAAGGCAATCTCCTCAATGGCGGTTCTATCTATGACTATTACGAAACAAAAGACGGCCAATATGTTAGCTTTGGAGGTTTGGAACCGCAGTTTTTTACCAACTTTTTCAATACGATAAACAGACCCGATCTGATTCCAGGCGGTATATTTCCTGCAGCTGTAAAAAAAGTAAAAGATGAAATCCGTGAGATTATATTGACCAGGACAAAGAACGAGTGGGTTGAGATTTTCAGCCAGACGGATGCATGTTTTGAACCCGTTATGACCTTGTCGGAAGTTTTTAATGATGCACTCGCCATTGAAAGAGGGATGCTTGTGGAAGTTCCTATATCTAATGGCGGTACGGTTAAACAGGTTGCCAGCCCGATTCAATTTTCCGAAACGCCGCAGGAATATAAATGGGCAGGTGTAACCGCGGGCACACATACAAAAGAGATTCTGTTATCAATAGGATATATGGAAGATCAGATTAGTGATTTTGAAAGAACAGGGCTTTTTAGTTGAAATGTCTTTATCCGTTGTCCTAAAAAAATCAGTTCCAACAGACCATGGCATTCAACCGCATGAAACGCTAAGCAATATTCTGAATATCAAGCTTTTCATAGAAAGATCATACTCATAATAGTCAGAAAATACCATATTATCGTTATATTAGATCTGTTGTCAAAGTTTGCGTTTCCAAGAGAAACCACATGAACCAGGTGAGATTTTTTGCATGCATATCATTGATTACGTTATTTAGCTTTTTTATTGCAGTAGGGAGCCTGTTACGCATAAGGCGGGAGCGTCAAGATTATGAATTATTTTTCGATAAATATTTCTGAAGGAATGATTTGTATTCATCTATAAAAATTTTTGTTGTCAATTTATATGCGACGTCAAAATATCTCTCGCGCATGATTATGACCTGTGTAACACCAATGGTCTGCGCCCAAAGAAACAACATGAGATGTTTTGGGTCCAGAGTGGTTTGAATAGACCCGTCTTTAATGCCGATCTTGATAGCTTCGATCAACATGTCGCCCGTTTGGTCGATTACCTTTTGGCATTGCACGATGAAATTGCCATTGCGTCGGTGGCTGGGATGTTTGTGATAAATGTGAAAATTTTTTTCAAAGCGCAACCAGAGATCGAAATACTTAGGATTCTTCCGGCAAAAATTAAAAAATGTATATCCTGCGGCCTGTAATTTTTTTATACCTGAATCGGATCTATTAAAGGCATTTGCGGCGACTGATACCATACTGTTTAAGCCCTTTAATAGTACAGCTGCGAACAAATCTTCCTTGTCTCTGAAATAAGAATAGAGGTTCTGAACGGTATAACCAGATGCCTTGGCTACTTCCTCTAAAGTTATTTGATCAATATCTTTTTTAGCAAACAATATCACAGCCTTTGCGACAATTCGTTCGCGCCTTTGTTCAGCCGCCCATTCTTTTCTTTCGTTACGTCCATGCATTTCTGTCATGAGGCTATTCTCCCGTTTCCTTTTATATTCAAATTTATTGAGTAATCCATCCAACATCAGCGATTTTTCAATAGGTTATCTACATATCTATCGTAATATAATATATTTAAGCACATTAATCAAATTATAATTTAACATACTATAATATAATTTAATGCCTTAAAATATTTCTTGACACAAATGCATTACTATTGTTTGCTTGAACATCGGCTACATATAGGTGACCGTTGCTGGAATTAAAAAACAACTGGAAGGACGTGGGATACATGTACAGGGTAGAATGTCGCCTTAGCTAAGCAGGTGCGGATAAAAAAATTATGGGAGGATATATATTATGTCAGACATTGATACGAAGAAAGTTGCGGACAAGATTATTGATCGTTATTCACAGCGTACAAAAAAATCGGCAATACTTCACGCCGAGGCAGTAAAGCACATGCCTGGCGGGAACACCAGGGCCGCGGTGGATTATAAACCCTATCCAGCTTTTATTGAGCGGGGCAAGGGATGCTATATTTACGACTATGACGGGAACGAGTATATCGATTTTCTCAATAACTATACCTCTCTCATTCATGGTCATTGCGATCCCGATATACTAGCTGCGGTCCGGGCCCAGCTGGAAAAAGGCTCATCGCTATGTTCCCCTTCTGTGCTGCAAATTGAGCACTCGAAACTATTGTGCGGCCGTACGCCGTTCATTGAAATGGTTCGATATACCAATTCAGGTACAGAAGCGACAATGTTTGCGATACGGACTGCCAGGGCTGTGATGCAAAAAGACATGATCATCAAGCTTGAAGGTGCGTATCATGGTACTCATGATGACTCGAAGGTATCGTTTATCCCGGACTTAGAACCAGGAGATCTTCCAAAGTCCCACCTGGATGGATCAGGGGTTCCTCAGAGTACTCTCCAAGACGTTGTTATCGCCCCATTTAACAATCTGGAGGCAGCGGAAACGCTTATGAAGCGTTACAAGGACAAGCTTGCCGGCATTATCGTAGAGCCCTTCCTGGCAAGTATGGGCATGATCGTCCCCAAACCTGGTTATTTAAAAGGGCTGCGAGATCTTTGCGACAAGTATCGGATACTGCTTATATTTGATGAGGTGCAGTCATTCCGGGTGAGCATCGGCGGTATGCAAGTATTGGAAAATGTACGTCCCGATATCAGCGCCGTGGGCAAACTCATTGGGGGGGGCTATCCCGTGGGGGCGTTCGGCGCGCGTCGTGAAATAATGGATCGTTTTGCATTAGATATGCTTGATCCCCGGTCAATCAGCCACTCAGGAACGTTTAACGGCAACGAGATCACTATAGCGGCCGGTATCGCTTCCTTGAAAAAATATGACCAGAAGGCAGTGGATCATGTCAATGGTCTTGCCAATCGAATGATGGATGGATTCACGGATGTTTTTAAGAGCCTGGGGCTCCGGTGTCAAGCGACGGGAATCGGTTCACAGTGCAACATCAATTTCACCGATAATGAACTTTCCAACGCTTTGGATTGGGTTAAGGCACTGATACCATGCATGGAACTACAAAAACTTCTCCACTTGGAACTGCTCAACAGGGGTATCTTTGCCGCAAGCCGCAGTGAGTTCGTCATTTCGACGGCGATGACCAGCAAGGAAGTGGATATGTTAGTGCAAAAAGTAAAAGAAGCTTTCGAATATTTAATGCCGTATATCAAGGAAAAGACACCGCATTTGTTGTAAGTGTTTATTTCCCGATTGATTAGTATAGACTGGAGGAAGTAACATTACATTCAAAATAATGGAGGATAGTATGGAAATGAAAAGTGCAACAGTAACTGGCGGCAAAGTGCGATGGTCGGTACCGTTTGTCTTAATGATTACAATCATCATCGCGTACTTCGACAGAATGAATGTGAGCCTTGCCCTTCCCAAGATAGCCGAAAATTACGGGTGGACCACGGCCCAGACAGGGCAATACGGGGGCATGCTGATAAGCATATTTTATATAGCGTATGGGCTGGCGAATATTTTTATCAGTCCCCTTGCTGAAAAATTCGGGCCGCGTAAAAGCCTTATTGGTCTTGTAACAATCTGGTCTATTTTTACAGCTCTTGGCGGGGCGGTAGGCCTTCTATTTGTGCCTTTTATTATCACACGTATTCTACTCGGCTTGGGAGAAGGGTCTCATTATCCGATGATGAATATGCTCACCAAGTCATGGTTTCCTATGGGCGAGCGTTCCCGCGGAAACGCAATATACACAGCCGGTATATTTGCCTCAACACTCTTGGGACCAATTCTGATGATCCCGTTGATTGGCCTGATCGGGTGGAGATTGATGTTTGTAACTCTTGGAATCATTGGTTTGACGGTTTCGATCCCGCTGATATATTACTTTATATACAATACACCGCGCCAACATCCCCGTATTACCGCTGCGGAGACATCATACATTGAAAGCGGCTATGAGAAAGAAGATGGTGTTGTCGGAAAGACTATTTGGGCTGAGGTAAAGCCGTTCATCAAATCGGGTGCATTCTGGATTGCAGTCCTATGCGGTTCAGCCAATAACGCGTTTGCCCATGGACTTTTTAACTGGATGCCAACGTATTATACACAGGCACGGGGACTTCCCTTCGCCGATCTGTGGTATGCGGTATCTCTGCCCAACATTTTCTGTCTGCTCGGAATCGCGTTGTGGGCGTATCTGGGTGACAAGACGAACAAACGGGTCATCGTTTCTTGCCTCGGTCCCTTTATTACAGCTGTACTCGTTGTTATCAGTATAAACATGGGAACAATCGCGGGAACGATAGGAATATTTGCAATTGCAAGCTTCTTCGCCATGTCATACGCGGCGAACGAGTTCGCCATTGCACAGCACATCCTGCCGGGGAAGAACGTAGCCATCGGAATCGGTGTATACAACGGCCTTACCATGCTCATCGGGGGAGGGCTGGGACCAGTCATCGTAGGAAGCGTGGTATCGATGACCGGCAGCTTCGACGCTGGCATTCTAGCGCTGGCTGGAGTTAGCTGTTTTGCGGGCGTCGCGATGCTGATATTGTATCGATTCGTTAAGTACTAATTTTACAATAAAGCAAGCAGTATGGAGGAATAAGATGAAGGAAGTTGTTATTGCGGGATACCTGAGAACTGGGCAGTCCCGTTCCAAACCATCCGAACCTTCGCGGGACTGGCTGGGCAATCTTCGGGCAGACGACATGATGGAACGATTGTTGCCGGAGGTGATAAAAAGGACAGGGGTCAACCCTGAGGAGATCGATGATTTTATCGTGGGATCAGGCTGGGGTGTGTCGGAAAACTTTACCCTGGGAGGGCGATGTCCGCTTTTCATGGCGAACTTACCGTACAGGATTGCCGCAAAATTCGTTGACCAGGCCTGTGGCACATCAATGGCCAGTATACATATAGGAGCGATGGAAATACAAACGGGAAATGCGGATGCGGTCATGGTTGCGGGAATGGAACATCTGACACGCGTTCCTATGGGAATGACCCTGTTTGAAAAAGGCATCATCTCACCCAATATGCGTCTGTTTTCAGAAGAACAGTATAAGCATTGGGACATGATTACCACCTTTAACATGGGCTTAACAGCAGAAAAGTTGTTTACACAGACCGAATTCACTAGAGAAGATATGGATGCCTGGGGAGTGCGCTCACATCGTTTAGCTTGCCAAGCGCAGCAGGATGGTTTCTTCAGCGAGGAGATAATGCCGGTTGAGGCTCCGCAGGCCGACGGCAGCATGCTGCGAGTAGATAAAGACCAGGGCGTACGCGAAAATTTAACCATGGAGGATATGGCCAAATTAAAACCGGCATACAAACCGGATGGTGCTATTACAGCCGGCAACAGTTCCCCACTGAGTGCCGGAGTCTCTTCGATGATCCTTATGGAGAAGGAGTTTGCCAGAAAAAAAGGGATCAAACCGTTAGCGACTATACGGTCGATCGGGTTTGTGGGTGTTGATCCCACGATAATGGGAATCGGGCCGGTGCCCTCGAGCCGTAAGGCACTGAAACTTGCCGGCCTTGATGTAAAAGACATCGATTATTGGGAAATTAATGAGGCATTCAGTATTGTGGCATTATACGCGATCAAGGAACTGGGAATTGATCCAGAATACGTGAATGTCATGGGCGGCGGACTTGCGATAGGGCATCCCATGGGCGCGAGTGGCATACGGATTACCGGCACGCTTGCAAGAATCCTTGGTAAAAAAGGGGCGCGTTATGGTGTTGCCACAATGTGCTGTGGTGGAGGACAGGGCGTCGCGACTGTCATAGAGCGGGAAGCATATAACTTCTAATAAAAATTTTAGGAGGGCAATTAAAATGAAGAAAAATATACTCAGGAGCATCCTGTTAATACTGGCAATAGCACTTATCGGCCTTGGGTTCTATATTGCAGACTTGATCAGTTTTCCCGGCAATATAAAGAATACCGTCTATGATAAACAAATAACAACATCCGGAGTAAAGTCCGCATTTCAAAAGGGCGTAATTTACCGATATCCCAACATCGTTCCCATGCTGGAAGTAACAGGGGGCTACTATGAGATGGGACTACAGTATGGTGTACTTTTGCGTCCGGAGATTGTGAAGAGTATAGCCTCTCAGACTAAAATCCTTAAATGGGTTGCAAACGATGAAGGTGTTCCATACCTTGCCATGATTGCATTATTTAAGTTTAAGGCAAGGAAGATGGCGGAAAGTTTACCGCAAAAGTATCAGGATGAGATGAGGGGAGTCGCTGATGGTTCCGGATTGCCTTATGATACGGTCATAATGGCCGGCTTGTTTTATGATATTGGCATGGGGATGGATTGCACCGGAGTGCTGATGAGAGGGAAAAACGGGTCAATCATTCAAGGGCGTAATAACGACACAGCCGGTTCTGGCGGTGAAGAACTGGCAAAAATGAACATCGTTGTACGTCATAAGGCAAACGGATTTAATGTTGTTACGCATATGGATCCTCTCCTATACATGGGCGTGGAAACCGGATACAACGATAAAGGACTTAGTTTTGGCGAAGAGACCCTTCGTATTAAAAAACCAAATCCGGACGGTTATTCTCTCCCATACCTGATACGAATGATAATGGAAGAGGCCTCCTCGCTTGATGAGATTTACCCCTACTTTGATAAATATCATACTATTGCTGCGTACGGCTGTGTATGGGGCGACCTGAGGGCGGGCAAAGGCGCGGTAGTTGAGTTGACACCGACAGCTTGGGCTAAAAATGAATTCAATGGTCCCCTGTTGTGGAATTTTAACCGTATCTATGACGCGAAACTGGCTGATCAACAGAAGCCATCCCGCAACATAGCGGGCCTCAACATTGACCGGGAAACAATTGCTGCCGCATTTCCCAGGAAACAAGAATACACAGTCACAGATGCAGTAAACTTCGTACGCGAGCAGGTTGGTCCGGATGGAACCGACTATTCATGGAGTGGCACAAAATTCCCGGTATGCAATTGGATGGCCTCACAGATGATGGTTTTTGATACTAATACCGACGGATTTTATATGGCAGTAGGGCCTTATTATGCAGCAAGGCAGAATGTTTATCACTTTTATGACGATTTTTCTAAACAGCCGAAATTATTTATGCCGGCGATACCTATTGAGCCAGTAATAGAAAAAGCAGCGCAGATCGAGAACCGACTGATCAGCAAGACAGATAAACTGGGTGCGTTCATCGACCTTGCCGGCCAATATAAAAATGATGCCAATGCGCAATTTATTGTCGCCTATAAGTCTTTTAAATTATCTAAACTTGATACCTTCGCGGACTACGCAATTAAAGCATATACCCTAAAACCTAACAATTCTGAGTACCAGATTTATGCAGGTATGGCACACTACCAGAAAAAAGACATGGAAAAGGCAGCAAGTCTGCTGAGTGGAGTGACAGGGAGGTATCCGGAACTGGAAATTTATAGACTTACGATATTGGAAAAAGTCTGCTCGTTGAAAGATCTGCAGAAATCGTCAAAGTATAAAGAGCAGAAGGAGGCCATACTTAAAAAACATAGTGCCGAAACTTATTACGATAAATATATGACTCCTCTTTTTGACGCTCTAAATAAAGTAAAATAATAATATTAGTGAAGCAAAAAATGCAGGGAAGTTCAGAGCATTAATATAGTTAATCAGGAGGCCTAGAATGAGTAAAAATAAAGTGATTATCACCGCCGCACTTTCAGGTTCTGCTACCTTCAAGAACCAAAATCCCGCAATTCCTTATACGCCGGCGGAGTTCGCCGATGAGGCCGCACGGTGCTTTAAGGCTGGGGCCCGTATGGTGCATATCCATGCGCGGGATGAAGCAACCGGGTTCGCAACAGCAGAGCTGGACAAAATTAGTGCTGTGTACGACGCGATCAGGCAGAAAATACCAGAGATGATCATAAATATCACTTCTTCAGTGGGCAACACACCCGAAGAGCGGCTGGCACCAATCATCAAGTTGAGGCCGGAAATGTCTTCGCTGAACACCAACACAATGAATTTCGGGCTCATCAACCGCAAGACGGGGCAGATCATCTTTGATATGATTTTCACCAACACCTTCACCATGCTGCATGATTTCGGAAAGACCATGGAGGAATTGGGGGTCAGGCCGGAGATGGAAGTCTATGATATGGGCGGGTTGGATAACTGGATCCTGATTCAGAAGCAGGGGATATTCAAAAAACCATATAACTTCAATTTCGTGTGGGGTATGGCAGGCGGGCAGAAGTTCCGTCCCGAAGCCTTTGCCGCCCTGGTGAATAACTTGCCACTGGAGGCCAATTTTACGACCTGTGGAGTTGGAATCGAAGAGTTTCCCGGGATTATGCAGTCTTGTCTCATGGGCGGTCACATGCGTGTCGGCCTCGAGGATAATATCCGTCTTCCCAATGGTGAAATGGCGAAGGGAAGTTATGAGCTTGTGGAATGTGCTGTGCGTATTGCTGAATTGCTGGGCAAGGAGCCTGCCACACCAGCGGAAGCCAGGCAGATAATGGGATTAAGGTAATCTTTCCAAGATGACATTATATTGATATTGCTTAAACCATTTTAGACGAAGTGCTTTAATTGGCTTGCAGGGTAGACTGTGCCTTATTTATAGTAGGATAGATCATAAACAATGAAAGAATCAGAAGATCAACAGAACACTGGAGTGACAATTGTAAACACCGGCTGCTGTCATGATTGCGGTGGTAGATGTGTATTAAAAGCTCATGTTAAAGATGAAAAAATAATTCGGGTTGAAAGTGATACAGGAGAGGAACCACAGATTCGCGCTTGCATGCGTGGTCGTGCTTATCGTCAGCGGGTTTACTCTCCTGAGCGCCTGCAATACCCTTTACGCCGAATCGGTAAAAAGGGTGAAGGGAAATTTGAACGAATTTCCTGGGATGAAGCCTTAGATGAGGTTGCTGCTAAGCTCAAGCATGTTAAAAAAACATACGGAAACTCTTCAATCCTGCTTGTAGTGGGTGGAGGAAACCAGGGGATGCTGCATGGATTTCTGCCCGTGGGTTTAATGCTGCAGGAGTTTGGTGGCTTTACACGTACGTGGGGAATAGCATCTTTCGAAGGCGCCTTGTACGCCTCCATGGCCACCTATGGAACCATCCGCACAGGCAATTCGAGGGAAGACTTACTGAATTCAAAGCTGATAATTTTATGGGGTTGGAATCCGGCGGTTACCATTCAAGACCCGGGAACAAGCCTGATGATTGCAAAAGCGAGAGAAAAAGGAATCAAAATTGTTGTTATCGATCCACGATATTCGGATTCAGCCGCGACATTTGCCCATCAGTGGATTCCAATTCGCCCCGGTACCGACAGCGCCATGCTAATCGCCATGGCCTATGTAATTATAAAGGAAAATATTCAGAACCAGAGTTTTATTGATAACTATTGCGTGGGGATCGAAAAATATAAGAAGTATCTGTTTGGTCTTGAAGATGGTGTACACAAATCACCTCAATGGGCGGAAAATATAACAAAGGTTCCTGCCGCTGTTATCACTGCACTGGCCCGGGAATATGCCGGCAGCAAACCTGCTGCCCTGATAGCAGGATGGGCGCCGGCACGTGCTTCTTTCGGAGAGCAGTACTCAAGAGCGGCCAATGTTCTGACGGCAATTACCGGAAATATCGGCGTTAACGGTGGATATGCGTCCGGTTTCATGCGCGCTTACTCCAGCAGGGAAACCAAATACAGAAGGGTTGTGGCCGGTAATGAAAAAAAGCCGGAAAGCACAGGAAATCCAGTCGAGGATGGAGCAATGCCTAGGAAATATGCGCTTCATAAACTGTATGGCGGGACCAATCCTAGCAGCGCACGTATTCATAATACCAAAGTTTTTGACGCAATTATTCGCGGCAAAGCAGGAGGCTATCCAACCGATGTAAAAATGGCGTATGTTGTTGGTGCCAACTGTCTAAACCAGCATCCCAATACTAATCGCGGAGTACAGGCACTCAAAGAACTGGAGTACATGGTCATTCATGAACAATTCATGACTCCCACGGCAAAATTTGCTGATATCGTATTGCCCGTGAATACGTTTATGGAGCGCAACGATGTTGCTCCTCCCTGGTTAGGTTCGCCCTATTATATATACCTGAACAAGGCTATCGATTCCATGTACGAATCAAAATCAGACTTAGACATCAGCAGGGAACTTTCGAAGAAGCTGGGCATTTCGCCAGGAATGTTTGCGCTGACCGAAGACCAAATCCTGCAGTTTATCGCAGCTGGTCAAAAAGATATTACCGACTATGCGGCCATGAAACGTGATGGTGTGGTAAAAATAAAATTAAAAGAACCAATTGTATCATTCAAGGATCAGATAAACGATCCGGATAATTCGCCGTTTCCCACTATGTCCGGCAAAATTGAAATTTTTTGTGAGCATTTGGCTGAAATGAATGATTCGAATGTTCCGCCAGTTCCAACTTATATGAGTCATGATGAAAGCCATGATTCGCTGAAAGCTCAACTATTTCCATTGCAGCTGATTACTTCCCACGATAAGAAGCGGGCTCATTCCACTTGGCATAACGTTCCCTGGTGCAGGGATATCGAGCATCACTGTGTGTGGATAAATTCTGTCGACGCTAAGAGCCGTGGTATCGAAAATGAATCCCTGGTCGATGTATTTAATGATCGCGGCAGGGTTCGCATAAAAGCCAGAGTAACCGAGAGGATAATGCCCGGAGTGGTGGAGATCAAGCAGGGTGTCTGGTTTAATCCTGATGGGGAAGGTGTCGATCATGGTGGATGTGCAAACGTGTTAACGATGGATGAATTTTCTCCAGGAGGTGCCCATCACCTAAATAGCGCGCTTGTTCAGGTGGAGTTATCACCAGAGGCAAAAGGAGCAGAAAAATGAATCAGTTTGGATTTTATTTCAATCAGACCCGCTGCATAGGTTGTCATACCTGCGCTGTTGCCTGCAAGGATTGGCATGATCATCATGATCCAAGTATTAATTGGATGCAAATTAAAACAATTGAAAAAGGAAAATTTCCCCATCTTTTTTTGACATTCTTGGCCGTTCCCTGTTATCAGTGCGAAGAACCATCATGTTTAGCTGCCTGCCCTCAAAACGCCATATCTAAAAGAGAAACCGACGGAATAGTAGTTGTGGATCAGGATAAATGCTTGGGGAAAGAAAAATGTGAAAATACGCCATGCCTAAAATCCTGTCGCAGCAAATCACCGCAGTTCGGACAGAAGGTAAATGCAAAAATGCAGAAATGCGATTTCTGCAAGGATCGTCTTAGCGCGGGGAAACAACCGATATGTGTCGAAGCTTGTCCTATGTTTGCGTTGGATATTAATACGATTCCAGAGCTACAGAAAAAATATGGCAAGCAAAAAGAAGCACAAGGATTCATTTATTCCCCGAAAATTAAACAGGCCGTTGTATTTACGCCGAAGCCTTTGGTTTACAGTTAGTTATGGTTGCTCCATTTATAAACGATAATAATAAAGGACATCGGGAGTGCCAAAAATATCGGACGCACGTACTTCATATGCAATAAATTTGTCATACTAATTATGTCCTGGCAAACTTGGAATTTGTTGAGGAGAAATAACCGTAAGATTAAGGAGGATGTTTCATGAATGATTATGATGTTATTGTCATCGGGGCTGGAAATGGAGGATTAACTTCTGCCCTTAGTCTCGCCCGAAAAGGATGCAAAGTGCTTTTGCTGGAACAACACAATATTCCGGGCGGATGTGCCACCAGCTTTATACGGGGCCGTTTCGAATTTGAAGTTGCTTTGCATCAATTGAGCGGATTCGGAACAGAGAACCAGCCAGGGCCATTGAGGTCCATGCTAGGTAAGATGGGAATTTTGGATAAGGTTGAATTTGTTGAGATGGAGAATCTATACCGGGTGGTTCTTCCCGGCAAACTCGATCTTACACTCAAAGCCAGCCGGGAGGAAATTATCCGCGTTTTAAAGGAGAGATTTCCTCGCGAAGCCGCAGGGATTGATTCTTTCTTTGACCTTATCTACAAACTTAGCTTTCAGATGATCTCCGGAGTTTATGGAAGAGATCCGGAACTATCTCGCACTAAATATCCAGAATTCTTTGAATTTGCCCTAAAGGATTTTCAATCCGTTATGGATATGCACATGTCCGATCCTCTTTTAAAGATGGCGATTGGTTCGTATTGGTCTTACCTGGGGCTGCCGCCAAACCGTCTGTCGTTTCTCGATTATGCCTTTATGCTTTTCGCCTATATCGAACTGAAGCCGTTTCATATCAAAGGGGGTTCTCAATCTTTATCCAGCGCTCTTTTGGATTCGTATCTTGAAGCGGGAGGTAAGGTTAGGTTCCAATGTGCGGCACGAAAGATTCAAATTGTCGATGGAAAGGTGCAGAGTGTGGTTACACAAGACGGCCTGGAAATTAGAACTAACCATGTCATTTCCAACAGCAGCACATTGACCACCTATCTGGACTTAATCGATAGAGAGTCTGTACCCAAGGAGGTGTGGCAAACTTTCTCGCCCAGTACGATCGGGCCTTCTGCCTTTACGATTTACATCGGCTTTGACCGTGAGCCAAAGGATATGGGCGTTACCGAAGCTACGAATTTCATCTGCATGACTGATGATTTTGCAAGGCAATACCGTACGGGACGATCACTGGAAAAACCGGAATGGGTTTTGTTCTCAAACTATGATGTCGGAGATCCGGATTTTTCGCCACATGGTTCTTCCCAGGCGGCTCTCGTGACTATACAATATGCCGAGCCCTGGTTATCCGTATCGCCGCATGAATATGCCGATGCCAAATATAATTTTGCCCGACACCTTCTGGATCTTCTCGATCACGTCTATCCTGATTGCCGTGGGCATATTGAAGAGATGGAGATCGCCACGCCTCTCACCCATATGCGTTACCTTGGTCACCCCGGTGGTGCGATCTACGGATTTGATAATTATGCAAAAGATTCTAATCTGTTCGTATCGCCTCAGTCGCCGATTTCAGGACTGTTCTTTGCCGGTGCCTGGGCGGGTAGTGGTGGTTTTCAACCGACTCTTCAGTCGGGTCAGGTAGCTGCGCGTGCAGTTTTGAAATCTCTCAACAAATGAAAGGAGCCTTCTCTATATGAGTATATACGACTACAAACAAAACCTTACGGGGTTTGAGAAAATTCAGGAAGAAATTAAGACATTAACGAAATATGGTATCGACTATACCGTTCAACGTGGATTGGCCGAGAAGTTTATCAATCGCCTGCATCCATCCAGGCTAAGCCTAAAGGTATCGGAGATCAGGCAGGAGACAGCAACCTCAAAAACCTTCCGGTTTACAACGCCGGGACTTCAATTGCCACCATTCCAAGCCGGCCAATACATTAACATTTTTGTTAAGATAGGGGAAGTTAGTACCAGTAGGCCTTACAGCCTGTCATCGGCGCCTCACCAAACCGGATATTATGACATTACCGTCCGAAGGGTTCAAGAAGGTTTTGTTTCCAATTATCTGCTTGATGAACTAAAGGTCGGTGATACGGTTGAAAGCACTTCACCTGCCGGTTACTTTTTTCATAATCCCCTCTATCATGGGAGCGACCTTGTGTTTCTTGCCGGAGGCAGTGGAGTAACACCTTTCATGAGTATGATCCGGGAGGTGACCGACCGTGGGTTGGACAGAAAGATCAACCTCATTTACGGAAGCAGGAATACTCAGGACATCATTTTTCGGGAAGAATTGGAAGATAGGGCTTCCCGTCATCCCCAGCTCCAACTTACCCAGGTGATATCGGAACCGGACCATGGCTATTCAGGTCGGTGTGGATTTATCACAGCGGCACTTCTTAAGGAGATACTTGATCATTTATCTGAAAAAACATTTTATCTTTGTGGCCCAGAGGTTATGTATATGTTTTGCAGACAGGAATTATCAAAGCTTAATATGCCAGATAGAAAGATTCGTACGGAGATGTTCGGCCCATCCGTCGATATCGCGTCGGATCCAAAATGGCCTGGTCAGGTCAGCTCTGGAGATGTCTTCCGTGTATCCCTGCAAAATGGGAAAAACATCCCTGCCAAGGCGGGAGAGCCGCTTATGATCGCCCTGGAGAGGGCCGGTCTAACCATTCCCTCATCATGCCGCTCCGGAGAGTGCAGCTTATGCCGGACCAAGCTGTTGTCAGGTAAGGTTTTTCACCCCCAATCGGTGAAATTGAGAAAGTCGGACATTCGATTTGGATATATTCATCCCTGCGCCGCTTATCCGTTGGAGAACCTAGAAATTATGATTTGACTTTTGTGGTTTTTCTAGCAGGTATTGATGCTGTCGCCATTTACCAAAAATGACTGGTTTGGGGAGAAACGGATATATTTATTATTGACATTTCAGAATAATATCCTGGTAAACTAGCACCATACTCGGCTTTGCTGGGATTGATGAATTATTTTTCAATCACGGAACTTTTTGTGTTTGGCGCGTTTCGCTTCAGCGCACCTTGCTCGGTTAATACGATCGTATCTATACTGCCCGAAGAATGTGGGGTATCTTTGAAGATTTGAAATGGCAATCCGCACTCCAATTTCAGATTGGAAATTGCTCATTTGTAGATGAACTGGTTAGCAACCAGCCTTAATTCAACAGTGTTTGTAAAGTAAAACATTGGTTAAGGCAATTTATTCCTCAGCAACCACTTTGCCGCGTAAAATCTTTTTCTCTGCCTGTTGATGTTTATCGGTCAGGATTTTCTCTTTTGCCCTTTTGCTACGTTTTCTCTTTTGTCGACGAATCTTTTCGAGCGTTTCTTTTTCTTTCGCAATAAAACCTTTTTGCAGACGGTCAATCTTATCGAGCAATAATTTTCGGGCTAAATATCGGTTTAATGATTGTGATCTTTCCCGCTGGCATTTGCACGAAAGGCCGGTAGGAATGTGGACAAGATAAACACAGGAAGAACTTTTGTTGACTTTTTGTCCACCGGGACCTGAGGAGCGGACGAAAGATTCCTCAAAGTCATTATCGGAGACGCCTAGTTCCTGCATTCTGACAGCAATCGTTTTTTCTTTTTCTGAAGATATCGGCATGTATTTTTTGATTTTAAGGGATCGAATAAATCTCGTCGTCAATCAGGTTGATCCAGTTTTCGGTGAGTACTTCCCTGGCTTCTTCCAACTTATCGACGCCCAGAATAACAATAGTTTCTTTGCCGATCCGATTGATTGTCGTGTAGAGATAATGAATGTTGATATCCGCTTTGGCTAGTGGTTTTAAGATAGCGTTGATGCCGCCCGCATGGAGAGGGACTTTGGCGGCAATCACCGGCGTCACTTCAAAGTTGAAATTGAAACTGCGCAGAAGCGCGGCGGCACGGTCGGGATCGTTGACCACAAGACGAACCCTGCTGTCGTTTTCGATACTGGCGGCCGATACGGCTTTAGTGCTGATATCTTCAGCATCCAGAATATGGATGAGTTTCGCAAAAGAACCGGGAATATTACCCAACAAAACTGAAATTTGTTTTACCGACATAAAAGTTATTCCTTTACATAATCGAATCCGACAGCAAAAGCTTTGCGATTCACTTCCGCAAGGGATTTTTTCTTGCTGCCCATAATCGATTCCAGACTCTTTAAATAAATATCAGGAGAAACGACGCCTGATTTTTTTATGAACGCTCCCATCATGATGATATTAGCAACTCTGCTGTTGCCAAGTTCCAGAGCCATATCAGCGCAGGGAACGCAAAAGACTTTAACATCCTGGCGGTTGGGACGATCGTTAATAATGGATGAATTTAAAAAGATTGCCCCTCCTGAAGTGACTCTGTTTTGAAAAGAAAAAAGTGACGGGGCGTTCATCACAATAAGATAATTCGGCTCGGAGGAAACAGGAGACGCAATTTCCTCATCACCTACCGCTACTGTACAATTGGCTGTGCCGCCTCTCATTTCCGCGCCATAAGCGGGAAGATAGGTGACATGATAGCCTTTGTTCATCGCGCTATTGGCCAGACTGATGCCCATCATTAAAACGCCCTGGCCGCCAAAACCAGAAAAAATTGTTTTGACAATCATTATGCGCCCTCCGCAGATTTCTTTGCAGCGATATTATCTTTGAAAACACCGGGAGGAAATTCTTTGCTCATGACTTCATCCATCCATTTACAGGAATCTATAGTCGTCATTTTCCAGTTGGTCGGACATAAAGAGAGAATCTCCACCATGGAAAACCCCAATCCATCAACCTGGCATTGGAAGGCTTTCTTGATTGCTTTCTTTGTTTTGTTCACACCTGCCGGAGAATTGACAATACATCTTTCGATATAAGTTGAACCTTTTAACTGGGAGAAAATTTCACTTACATTAACCGGGTATCCATCCAGCGTTTCATGGCGTCCGGCCGGGCTTGTCGTTGTTCTTTGCTTCAACATTGTTGTCGGGGCCATCTGCCCGCCGGTCATTCCATAACAAGCGTTATTGATAAATATAACAGTAATATTCTCACCGCGATTGGCGGCATGAATGCTCTCGGCAATGCCGATTGCGGCCAAGTCGCCATCACCCTGATAAGAAAAAACAACCCGATCGGGGAGAGCTCGTTTAATGGCAGTTGCCATGGCCGGGCCGCGCCCATGAGGTGCTTCAATCATATCCACATCAAAGTAATTATAGGCCAGAACAGCGCAACCTGCTGGCGGCACACCGATGGTAATGCCTCTTATATCCATCTCGTCAATAACTTCCGCGACAAGCCTGTGAACAATACTATGCCCGCAACCGGGACAATAATGGAAAATATTTTCTTTTAAGCTTTTCGGCCGTTTAAAAACTGTTTTTGCCATATATTTATTCCCTTAAATTACTTCCCAAATTGTTAATCATTCTTATCGCAGAGTCTGGCGATTACATTGGCAAGTTCTGCCGGTGTCGGTACTGCTCCGCCCGGACGGCCATGAAATTCTATATTGGCATAGCCCTGCAGCGCAAGCCTCACATCCTCTAACATTTGACCGGTACTCATTTCAAAAACGAGAAAATTTTTAATTTTTGACGATAAGGCGCGCAGTTTTAATTCCGGAAAAGGCCAGAGGGTAATCGGACGAAAGAGACCTACTTTCATTCCCTGGTCGCGCAGGCGTTTGATTGCTCCTTTAGCAATTCTGGCGGCCGTTCCATAAGCCACTATGACCATCTGAGCATCTTCTATGTTATGCTCCTCATGCAGCGTTTCGTTTTTGGTTATTACTTCATATTTACGCGCCAGCTTCCAGTTGTGTTCTTCGCTGTCGATAGGATCAAGATAAAGGCCGCGGATGAATTTGCTTTTACCAGCGCCTGCACCCCGCAGCATAAATTTTTCGCTGTACTGACGCGGTTTGGGTTTCTTGAAGATAACCGGCTCCATCATTTGTCCCATCATGCCGTCGGCAAGGATCATCACCGGTGTGCGATATTTATCGGCCAGATCAAAGGCATCCATGGTCAAATCAGCCAGCTCCTGACAGGTTCCCGGAGCGTAAACAATAGTGCGGTAGTCTCCATGGCCGCCGCCGCGTGTAGCCTGAAAATAGTCTCCCTGTGAAGGAAGAATATTACCCAGGCCCGGTCCGCCGCGCATGATGTTAACGATAATACCTGGAAGCTCACAGGCGGCCATCGAAGAAATCCCCTCCTGCTTCAAAGAAATACCGGGGCTGGATGATGAAGTCATTACTCTCACACCGGCAGCGCTGGCACCGGCAATCATATTAATTGCCGCTATTTCACTTTCCGATTGAATAAATACTCCACCATCGGCTTTGCGCATATGCTCGGCCATATACTCGGTAAGTTCATTCTGAGGTGTAATAGGATAACCGGCATAAAAACGGCAACCCGCACGAATCGCGGCTTCAGCGATAATATTATTTCCGGACATCAGTACTTTATTCACGGAACACCTCAATTGCTATGTCCGGGCACATCGTCGCGCAAATAGCGCATCCGTTGCACTCCTTTTTTTCATCTGTGCAGACAGGACGATAGCCATGGGAGTTATACTCCTTTGCAGGAATGATATGATCATTGGGACAAAAATAAATACAGAGGTGACATTCCTTGCAAAGTTCTTTGTTTATCTTGATATGACCTTTCACATTATATCCCCAAAACAGTTTAATGCCTTTGATTTAAGCACGTTTAGAGATTATTATCTTGCTTATTAACAAAAGAAAGTCAAGTATTTTCAGGCCAAAAATATTAACAGATAGCTTGAATCCTTTTAAATTTTGCTTATTTGAAATCCTTCTAATTTTATGGCGATTGATCTCTGCAACAAATCAATGGAAATAACGAAAAGTTCTTTTTCGAAATCGCTGCTGACAACGGTTCCCTCGATTCCAGCAAACGGTCCATCGATTATGCGCGCCAGTTCGCCAGCCTTGGGAAAATTAAATGTAAAGATTTCCACTTTTTTACCCAGAAATCGTTGAATAGCCTGTATCTTATCTTCGGGCACAGGTATCGGTTCTGAATTTTCTTTTTTCCCCAGAATACTGACAGTGCCGGGAGTTTTGAGAATCATTAGTTTGATTTCATTATTAAGTAAATTTGCTTCAACAAAAAGATACCCCGGAAAAAGCGGAATCGATATTTTTTTCTTCCGGTCTTTTCGCTTGCTCCATACCTCTATCTCAGGTAAAAAGGTTGTCAAATTCTTCTGGGCAAGACCGGAATTTGCCTTGTATTCATGACGGCTTCTTGTATGTACGGCATACCATGCCATAGTAAAATACCCGCGAATTCTTTGAATTGGGAAAAAAGTTGATGCACCTCTATAATAAGTGACGACATTTTGCAATGGAGAAATAATGAAGATTTTCCGTCTTGCCGGAATCAAACTGACACTAGATGAAAGTGAAGAATTCTTGGCGGCGAAAGTTGCCGACGTCTTAGCTATATCACCTGAAAATATTGTCGGGGTTGAATTAATTCGAAAAGCGATTGACGCAAGGCGCAATAAGCCGCCCAATTTTGTTTATGTTGTTGAGGTTCGAGTTTCCGGCAGCTTTAATCTGCCTGTGAAATTTAAAGATGGCATTACATTGCAGGAAGTAAAAGATGAACCGTCCGTTCCGCCGCTTGTGCCTGCTCATTTACCCAAACTGCCTGTTGTCGTAATAGGCAGTGGCCCGGCCGGTATTTTTGCGGCATATATTCTTGCTCAAAGAAAAATTCCGGTAATTCTTCTGGAAAGAGGTGAACCGGTTGAAACGCGTGTCAAAGATGTTCAGACTTTTTGGGAGGAGGGCGTTCTTAATCCCCAAAGCAATGTCCTTTTCGGCGAGGGGGGTGCCGGAACATTTTCCGATGGGAAGCTGACCTCGCGGACAAAAAATCCTTATTCATCATGGATAAAGCAAGTTCTTGTGGAAATGGGCGCGCCGGAAACAATTCTTACTGAAGCCAAACCTCACATTGGCACTGACCGCCTCCGCAAGGTAATCGTCAGTTTAAGAAAAAAACTCATCGAAATGGGTTGCGAAATTAAATTTTCAGCACAGGTGACTGATTTTATAATTTCGCACGAAGCTGTAAGCGCTCTGGTTGTTAATGAAAAAGATGAAATTAAAACCAGTCAGGTGATCTTAGCCATTGGCCAGAGTGCCGATGATACATATTTGCGATTATTTGAACAGGGAATAAAGATGGAGGCCAAACCGTTTGCCATCGGTTTGCGCGTAGAGCATCCGCAGGAACTGATCAATTCTATTCAGTATGGTAAGTGGCGCAATCATCCTCAACTGCCACCGGCGGAATATTTCATTACGGCAGCGCTACCAGATTTAAATCGCTCGGTTTATACTTTTTGCATGTGTCCGGGAGGATCGGTGATTGGCTGCGGCAACTTTCCCGGTATCGTGGTCACTAACGGCATGAGCAATTCGCGGCGCAATGGTGAATTCGGCAACAGTGCCGTGGTGGTTAATGTGCGAGATGACGATTATTTTGAGAATGGCAGTCCTCTCGGCGGACTTAATTTCCGCAGGCGTTGGGAACAGCAGGCTTTCCTTTTGGGAGGAAGTAATTATTCCGCGCCAGCGCAAAAGTTGATTGATTTTCTGCAAAACAAGCAATCAATCGTTATCGGGCCGACAAGTTTTCGCCCCGCTGTAAAACTTTCATCTCTGTCGGAAGCTTTGCCGGAATTTGTCACCAATGCTTTGAGGATGGGAATTAAGGAGTTTGATCAAAAAATGCCGGGTTTTATTACTGAAGATGCCCATTTGATCGGAGTGGAAACAAGAACTTCATCACCGGTACGCATTTGCCGCAGAGCTGATGGTAAGAGTGAAAGTGTTGAAGGAATTTATCCCTGCGGCGAAGGCGCCGGATACGCTGGCGGAATTATCAGCTCGGCGCTGGATGGAATGAAAGCCGCGCAGAATTTAATTGCTAATTTAGTGAGTTAGAAATTATTTTCTGCGTTTTTTACCCCGCGAGGGGGTACTGAAAAGAGTGGCAGAGAATAATTTCGTTAACGAACTTATCCCGTTTATCGGGGTTAGATTAGGCGGCTATCAAGAATAATGTCATCGCCGCTTCTGGCGATCTTCCTGATGGACAGCTTTTTTGCTAAATCAAGATTGTGAATTTTTAAATCACCTACCGCCTCAATTCCTTTACCTAAGATTTTCGGCGCAATGACAGTTACCAGACGATTAGCCAGATTATTTATCAAAATAGAAGTGATAATATGAGCACCACCTTCAATCAAAAGCGATGAAATATTTCTTTTGGCCAGCATTTTTAAAAGTTTTTTCAGGTTAACATTTCCCTGTTTGTTGGCATCTACCGTAACTATTTCCGCACCCAGATTAACCAATCTTTGAAATTGCGGATCGCTGGCCTTTTTGATTGTGGCTATAATTGTTTTATTTTTGGATAGGGTTTGCAATACTTTGGATTTTGCCGGAATCTTTAATGCGGAGTCAACGATAACGCGCAAAGGATTGCGTCCGCGAACCAGGCGCACGGTGAGTTCAGGGTTATCTTTGATTACAGTTCCCACACCAACCAATATGGCATCATGTGCGGCTCGAAGTTTATGAGTGAACTTCAGAGATGGTGGTGAACTGATCCACTGGGATTGACCTGTTGCCGTTGCGATACGGCCATCCAATGTCTGGGCGTATTTTATCGTTACAAAAGGCAGTTTTTTTTCCATAAAATGGAAAAATACTTCATTGAGCTCACGGCATTCGCGCTCCAGGATGCCGGTTTTAACCTCTATGCCACAGCTTTGCAGATAGTTAATGCCCCGGCAGGAGACAAGTGGATTGGAATCAATTGTGCCGATGACAACGCGAGCAATTTTGTGTTTGGTGATGCTTTCTATGCAGGCAGGTGTTTTGCCTTCGTGGCAACATGGTTCCAAAGTAACATAGAGGGTTGAGCCGGCAACATCTTCAGCGGCATTTGCGAAAGCGTTTATCTCGGCATGATTTTCTCCATACCGCTGATGGTAGCCCCGGCCGATAATCCGGCCGTCTTTAACAATTATGGCACCGACCAGAGGATTGGGGCTGACATAACCCAGGCCTTTTTGGGCAAGCTTCAAGGCCATTTTCATGTAATATTCATCGTTCATGGGATAATAATTACCTCATTGTCAGATCAGATGCAAAGAAATTTATTGTAGATCAGTCCTTCGATATGATATGAAAAAGCAAACATCGGTACTGGGGTTTCACAAATAAATGCAGTTTTAAGGAGTGATCATGAAAGGTGTAGTTCTTGCCGGCGGGTTGGGCAGCCGGCTTTATCCACTGACAAAAGTGACCAACAAACATTTGCTGCCTGTTTATAATGAACCGATGATTTATTATCCCATTCGAATTCTGGTCAATGCCGGGATTGAAGAAATATTAATTGTTACCGGTGGAAATAATGCCGGAGATTTTTTATGCCTGCTGGAAAATGGCAAAGACTTTGGTCTTAAACATATTAACTATACATATCAGCAGGGTGAAGGCGGCATTGCTGCGGCTTTGAGTCTTGCCGAACATTTTGCCGATCGGGATAAGATTGCCGTAGTTTTAGGAGATAATATCATTGAAGGCAATATTAAAGCGATGGCGGATGAATTTCGTCAGCAAAAAGACGGCGCGCGCATATTGTTAAAAGAAGTCTCTGATCCCCAAAGATTTGGCGTGCCGGTTTTTGAAGGCGAAAAAATTGTCCGCGTGGAAGAAAAACCGGCTAATCCCGCTTCCAACTATGCCGTGATCGGAATTTATATGTATGATTACAGGGTTTTTGAATTTATCAAATCATTAAAACCATCTGAACGTGGTGAGTTGGAAATTACCGATGTAAATAATTTTTATATCAAGGAAGGGAAGATGCAATGGAATGTTCTTGATGGCTGGTGGTCTGATGCCGGAACTTTGGAGTCTTTACAATCCGCCGGGAATATGGTGGCGAAAACAGGAGCGAATAAGATATGATTGATGGTGTAATAGTAAAAAAACTTAAAGTCATTCCCGATGAGAGAGGCCGTTTGATGGAAATCATGCGCGCTGATGATAACTTTTTTCAAAAGTTCGGCCAAGTTTATATGACCACAGCTTATCCGGGAGTCGTCAAAGGTTGGCACTATCACAAAAAGCAGTCTGATAATATGGCTGTAGTCAAGGGGATGATGAAAATAGTCCTTTACGACGGCCGTAATAATTCAGCTACTTTCAGCGAAATTAACGAAATATTTGCCGGTTGCCATAATCCTGTTGTGGTGCATATTCCGGCTTTTGTCTATCATGGTTTCAAATGTATCTCCGAAGAAGAAGCCATAGTGATCAATACGCCAACGGAAGTTTATAATTATAAAGAGCCGGATGAGTATCGTTTGCCCGCGCACGGCGGTGAAATAAAGTATGATTGGGCGAGAAAAGACGGATAGATTTTGAAGTGTTATTAAAATTATGGGCGGTTATAATACTTCTTGACTTAAGCATGGGGAAAGTTCATAATTTTCGCAACTTGAAAAAGGCAAACCGCCTGAAAAGACGGGACGCAAAGTTACTGACCTAAGTCTTCAATGGGAGGATAAGGTGGCAGAACCGCCAGGCAACGTCGGAGTCGTACAGCAGCCCTGCCATAATACACAAGACAACAAATTAAAACCATATAGACGGGGGAAAATATCATGTTTTTATTAATGAACTGTTTCGCTTTCATTTTCGGCGCTGTTGTCGGTAGCTTTTTGAATGTCTGTATTTTTCGAATACCTGCTGAAGAATCAATAATTAAACCACTTTCACAATGTCCCCGCTGCCATCACCCTGTTCGTTTTTATGATAATATCCCGATAATTAGTTTTATACTGCTTCGCGGGAAATGCCGCGATTGCGGCGGAAAAATATCCTGGCGTTATCCATTGGTGGAATTAATTACAGCGGCACTTGCACTGCTGTTGTTTTTACAGTTCGGCCTTACATTGAAATTCCTGGCATTTTTTATTTTCACTGCTGTTTTAATTGTTATTACATTCATCGATTTGGACCATCAGATTATTCCTGATGTTGTGACATTGCCGGGGATACCTATTTTTTTACTGGTGGCAATTTTCGTGGTGAAAGTTCCCTGGATGGAGTCATTGATCGGGCTTTTAATCGGCGGCGGGCTGCTTTTTGCCATTGCCTTTATTTATCAACTTATAACCAAGCGTGAAGGCATGGGCGGAGGCGATATAAAATTGCTGGCCATGGTCGGCGGATTTCTGGGCTGGAAATCGCTGATATTTATTTTATTGTTTAGTTCTTTTTCCGGGGCGATTGTCGGTATTACCGCAATGATTATAAAAAAGCAGGACATGAAATATGCGGTTCCCTTTGGACCGTTCCTGTCGGCGGCGGCAATAGCTTATCTGTTCTTGGGGGATGCGTTTATGAGATTTTTATTTTATCGTTATTAATTAATAGGTGAAGTATTTTTCAGGGGCGATAATGCGAAGCAAATCTTTTAGCGGTTTTACTTTAATTGAAGTAATGATTGTCATCGTAATTATAGGCATTATGGCAGCCATTGCCGCGCCAAATTTTATGCAATATATTAAGTCCAGAAGATTGAGTGGGGCAACAATGCAGTTATATGTTGATCTCATGAATGCCAGAATGCAGGCTGTCAGTCAGAACAATAGGGTAATTGTTGCGTTAATAAGCAACAATTCATATCAAATTATTCGCGATTTAAACGGGAACGGCGTGGTTGATACAGGTGAAACAGGTTTGACCAAAAGCATCCATCCTGATTATTCCGATGTAACATTTGCTCCAGCGTCTTCCGGTTTTAATCCGATTTTTAATTCGAACGGAACAGGACAAACAGGAACTATTAATGTAACCAGTTCATCATTATCAACAACAAAAACAATAACAATAAGTCGGGACGGACGTGTAAAAATTAACTGAAGAAGCGGAAAATAAAATGAAATATTACAGTATTGATAAATGTAGCGATGGATTTACGCTAATTGAAGTAATGATTGCCATTGTAATTTTAACGATTGGGCTCTTATCATTGCTATCTGTTACGGTTATGGTGATCAAGGGTAATTCGTTGAACAGGGGAATGACAATAGCGACAACATTAGGCAATCAGAAGTTGGAAAATTTGAAAAATACAAGTTATGATAACGTTACATCTTCATCCGAATGGTCAGCCGTGCCAGGCTTTCCCGACTATCAACGAAGGTGGCAAGTCACGACAAACGGATTCCAGAAGACGATTGACATGGACGTACGATGGCTATGGCAAGGCAGCTATCACCAAGTAACATTGAATACTATTATTTCCAAATAGAATCGTGGATAATATTATGAAAATAAATCATGATAAAAATTGCCAATATTCTAATCATAAAAGCGGTTTCACGCTTATTGAATTATTAATTGCAATGTTTGTGGGTATAATTGTGCTCAGCGCCATCTATGCAGTTTTTATCGCGCAAAATAAAGAGTATAATAAGCAAGAGCAGATTACGGTGATGCAGCAGAATGCCAGAATGGCCATGGATATGATGACCAGAGAAATAATGATGGCCGGATATGGCGCAAGTACGCTGACAAGATGTGCAGGCACAACAACCGCTACAAACACACCTTGTGTCGGCATTACCGCGGCCACTGCCCACTCCATCAGTTTTACGGCCGATTTAAATGGAGATGGAGATCTGACAGCAGATTCATCAAATCCCAATGAAAATATAACTTATGATTTATATACATCTTCGGGCATTCAGGCTCTGGGGCGTGTAACTAATGGCACTCGGTCTCCGGTTGTCGAAAACGTGTCCAGCCTAATTTTTGGCTACTTTGACGCTTCAGAAATAGCAACCACAAACTTGGCTAATATCCGTAGAATTCAAATTACTATTACAACTCAAACTGCAAATATTGATGTGGATTTGGGGGCAGTCCGGACTTTTACACTTACATCGAATGTTAAGCCGCGCAACCTCGGGATGGCGGGTTATTGAAAAGTGAAATTAGAAATTAAATGTATTGTAATAATTGTTGTAAACTCTAACTTGAATATAGTGAGAGGTTATTTATGAAATTAAAACAAGAGTATATAGTTGTAAACAATGATAAAGGTATAGTTTTAGTAGTGGTGATAATGCTTCTTACCGTATTGGTGCTTTTGGGTACTACGGCTCTTATGATAACCAAGACGGATATGATAATTAGCAGCAATTACCAAAGAGGTTCGCAGGCTTTTTACATTGCCGAAGCTGGTCTCGAACAGGCCAGAGCCCAACTTCGTACTGCCATCAGTGGTGGTTCCACACTAAGCCAATTACTTGCTGCCAGAGTAGGGACGAACGGTGCGCTTTCAGATAGCTCGAATATTGCTAATTTTTATTCTAATGGCGGATTTATTACTGACGATGTTCCCTATATTGCCAATACGGATTTTGGTGCCGGCAGCTATCGTGTGTATCTGACCAATGATGCGTCTGAAGGATTGACATCAACGACTGACGCCAACTTAAAAGTAACGCTTACAGCATTTGGTCAGGGAGTTAACAATTCCTTTGCCATAATTCAGTCAGTGGTTGCGCAATTTACTCTGCCGCCCATTCCCGGAGCAATAGTTCTGCCGGGACCGCAGGTGGTTTTTGCCGGCGCAAATTCTAATGCATCCGGTGTACAGGGATATACAGAATCGGCCATTTCTCTTAATGCCGCTGCAGCGGAAAGCTCCGTGGAAACTTATCTATCCGGTATCAAACGAATTAGTAATTATACCTGTAATGCCGGCAGTGGAACTACTTGCATCAATAATGAAACAATCCCTTATGCCTACAGCACTGTCAGCGGCATTAACAATCTAAAGGATACAATTAAATCGATGGCGGATACTGTTTTAACGGGCACTCAAACGCTGACTGCGGCGCAAGTGGGAACTTCAACGGATAGAAAAATTGTCGTGGTTGAAGGGGATGCAACCTTGGGTCCTGTTAATGGAGCGGGAATTCTTATTGTCACGGGTCAATTGACATTGAATGGAAATTTTAATTACCATGGTTTTATTATGGTTGTCGGGGAAGGACATATTTTGAGAAATGGGGGCGGTAATGGAGATATAGTAGGCGGAATACTTGTCGCTCATACCAATCCTCTTAGCGCTGCTGATCCCACAGGCGCTACTTCTGATACCGTATTGGGAACTCCGACTTTTGATACTTCCGGCGGTGGTAATTCCGACATCACCTATGACGGAAGCCAAATAAATCCAGCAATTGGGAGCTCTTTTTTCAAGCTATCATGGAAACAAATATAATTTAAAAATAGTCAGCGTTTTTTTGATTTAATAATTATAAGATCATTGATAAAAAACTTCATGTCATGAATTTTTGTTTCTTCCTCTTTGAAGCTGTCTTCCAATTGGTAGGAAACAATTTTATTCCATAATGCGGCTAAATCGCTTTTTAAACTATTTAGTTCATCAATAGTCATGTTTTGTCGTTCATCAAAACTTTTCTGAAGTTGTTTAAATTCTTTCATTATGGCCGGATCTTTTTTTGAATCGTCTTCCTTGGCTGGAATACTTACTGCTGACGCTGGCTTTTTTTCAGCAATTGCAGGCGGCAAAGCAGGTTTTTTTGTTTCGTAAACATCTCTGGGCTCCGCCTTTGATTTCTCTATTTTCCTGACAGTATCCTCGTCAATACCCATAATCCCGCCGCTGATAATAAATTTAATCTGGCCATTTTCCTTCCAGTATTGGTCTGTAATGTACTGACCGCCGTTTTTCAGATGGATTACATAAGAAGCGTGACTAACTAGAGGAAAAGCAAAAAAAGAAATCAAAATAAACGCGGATATGATTATTTTTTTCATTGTCAGCATCCTCAAAAATATTTTTATGAGTAATAATAGAAAAGACTATAACCAATGTCAAACAAATCTTTTATACCAAATAGCTATCAAATATTAAAACGTTGATTTACCGAGCATAATACCAAGTAAGCTTTCAAAAACTCATAGTATATTTTTTGAAAGCAACTTGGTATTAGAAATTTATTGACATAGAACCGATATATTTGTAGGTTTCCGCGCGAAATAGAGCCTATAACTTCCAAAAAAATCAGGATATCGGCACAGAGGTTTTAAAAGAACGGCAGACCTGATCACGGGTATAATTCGGCTAACAAACTTCAATGCGCTTCGCTTTTGAAGTTTGAGCCTCATTACCCTCCGCTTTGCGGGATTGTTCAACTTGCCAATTTCCCTTTACTTCGTTATGGAAATTGGAGTTTCACAAAAAATATAATAGTTCATCTTGCAGTGACAAGCAGCAAATGATATTTAAAGCTACTTGTCATTTTTTTTATGGAAAGGATTGAATGTTTTTGATGAAGAATAAAATTAGCGCGCTTATTGAAAAAGCCGTAAATTACTGCGTAGAGAAAAAAATGCTGGCTGCAGTGAATTTGCCATATATTGAAGTGGAAGTCCCCGCAAATAATGATCATGGTGATTATGCATCTAATGTCGCGCTGATTCTGGCCGCTCAGGCCAAACAAAATCCCCGTAAAATAGCCCAGATTATCCAAGAAAACTTAGCTGATCCGGAAAATATTATTGCCCGGACGCAAATTGCCGGACCCGGCTTTTTAAATTTTTTTATTAAGGAAAATATATGGCAGCAGACCCTCCAATCCGTTGAAGAAAAAAACGAAAATTTTGGCCGCAGCTTAATGGGTAACGGCAAAAAGGTGCAGGTAGAATTCGTCAGTGCCAATCCCACGGGACCGCTGCATATCGGTCACGCGCGGGGCGCTGTTGTTGGCGATGTCATCACCAATTTGCTTACTGCCGTGGGCTACGCGGTTGACAAAGAATACTATATCAACGATGCCGGCAATCAGATGAATAATTTAGGCAAGTCCGTTTTGCTTCGTTATCGCGAGCTTCTCGGTGAAAAAATTGAATTTCCCGAAACCTGCTACCACGGGGATTATATCAAAGACATCGCTGCCAATGTGATCAAGAGAGATGGAAATGTATATCTTGCGGCGGACGAAGGAAAAACTATTAGCCATCTAACCGATATTGCCGGGCAATCCATCTTAACTGAAATCAAAGATGATTTGCGTGATTTTGGTGTAACTTTTGACCACTATTTCAGCGAAAAAGAATTATATAAGGATAATGGTGTAATTAATCTTTTAGAGAGTTTGCGCCAGAAGAACTTTGTTTATTCAGATGGTGAAACATTATGGTTCAAGACGACTGATTTTGGCGATGAAAAGGATCGTGTTGTCATCCGTAAAAACGGTGATCCGACTTATTTTGCCGCCGATATCGCCTATCATCAAAATAAGTTTTCGCGTGGTTATGAGATGGTTATTGATATCTGGGGCGCGGATCATCACGGCTACATGGCACGTATGTGGGCCGGTATTCAGGCTCTGGGTCACGATAAAGAAGCACTGAAAATAATTCTGGTACAATTGGTTAATTTGCTGCGGGGCGGAGCTCCTGTGGCCATGTCTACTCGTTCCGGTGAATTTGTGACTCTCCGGGAAGTTCTCGATGAAGTGGGCAAAGATGCCGCACGCTATAATTTTCTCATGAGACGTTCCGACAGCCACCTGGATTTTGACCTGGAAATTGCTAAAAAGCAATCAAATGAGAATCCGGTTTACTATGTGCAATACGCTCACGCCCGGATTTGCAGTATCATAAGAATGGCACAGCAGGAACACGGTATTCCTCTGCCGTTATATAAGGATATTAATCCGGCACTTTTGAATGAACCGGAAGAGATGGCGGTAATCAAGTTGATGGCGCGTTATCCGGAAGTTATAGAAGGCGCGGCCAAATCTTTGGAACCGCATCGCATTACCTTTTATCTCAATGAGCTGGCTGGAGTTTTTCACAGTTACTATAACAAAAATAAAGTAATCTCCGACAACAAAGAATTGACCGCGGCAAGGTTGTTTTTAATAAAGGCAATTAGCATTGTCTTGGGAAACACCTTAAAAATATTAGGCGTGAATGCGCCGGAGAAGATGTAAATAAAGTTTTTTAAACTACAATCAGATCGGAGAATCAATGGTTTTCGGCAATAGTAAAAAAATGGAGTTGAAACTTGGCCGGACGGGAATAATTATTGTAGCTGTTGGAATGACAGCGCTTTTATGTTCATCTTTTTTGCTTGGCGTTATCTTCGGGAAAAATATCGATACATATCCGGAAAAAATTGCCTCAATTCCCCAAAAAGTGTTGGCCCTCATTTGGCGTCCGGCTAAAATCAAAACAATACCTGATATTGTTGATAACAAAACAGGTGAAGGGCAGCCCAAAACCGGAGATAATCTTGATCTCACGTTTTACAATGATTTAACCAGCAAGAAGGGGGAGATGAAAGATCAGCCACTTACTGAAAAGAAAATGGTGGAAACTCCTCTGCCGCAAATAGATTTGCCGCAGCCGAAAAAAGAGGTAAAAGAAACCATAGACGGTACCGGTTTGGAAAAGCAGAAGCAAATCGGCGCGGTTAATGAAAAGGGCGGTGATAAAAATAAGCAAGAGGTAAAAGAAGTTAAGGCACCTGTTGCCGCGAGTAAACAAATATTTATAATTCAGGCAGCATCATATAAAGACAAGGCTAAAGCCAATCAAATTCATAAAACAGTTGCCAAGTTGGGTTATCCCTCTAAAATTGTGAAAGTGGATATTAAAGGGAAGGGGCCGTGGTATCGCGTTATCGCCACTGGATTTGAAACAAAAGCACAGGCGCAGGATGCCGCTGATAAAATCACCAAAAAAACAAAAACAGACTGCATCATCAGAAATGTTGATGCTGACAAAAAGAAAAATTAATAGATACCGGGTTAGTTAATAATGTTTGAAAATCTGGCGGACAAATTAGAAAGTATTTTTAAAAAGCTGAAGGGACGCGGAGTGCTCAATGAGCAAAGCGTTAATGACGCTCTCAAAGAAATACGTATGGTGCTTCTGGAAGCCGATGTTAATTTTAAAGTAGTCAAAGATTTTATTGAGGATGTGCGGCTTCGCGCGATAGGTTCTGAAGTTCTCGACAGTATTACACCAGGCCAGCAAGTGGTAAAAATTGTTCATGAAAGGCTTGTTGATCTTATGGGAGGGGTGAGCGTCAATATTAAATTTGGCGCCCGTATTCCTGCGGCTATAATGCTTATAGGTCTTCAGGGTTGTGGTAAAACAACAACCGCCGCTAAGCTGGCCCGCTTGCTGTCAAAAGAAAAAAGAGTTTATCTTGTATCGGCGGATATCTACCGACCCGCGGCTATGGAACAACTGGCCGTACTCGCAAAACAGATTAACGCCGGAGTTTTTACCGCAGGCAGTTTAAAAGATCCTGTGGAGATTTGCATCCAGGCTATGGATGTAGCTAAAAGAGATGGCTATGAAGTAATCATTATTGATACAGCAGGAAGATTGCATATCGATGATCTTCTGATGGATGAGCTCAGGAAAATAAAAGAAAAGATCAATCCGGCGGAAATTATCTACGTTGCCGACTCGATGACCGGACAGGATGCCGTCAATGTCGGCAATAAATTCAATGAATTAATCGGTATCGACGGCGTCATCATGACTAAAATGGATGGCGATGCCCGAGGCGGGGCTGCGCTATCCCTGAAAGCTGTTATCGGAAAACCGATAAAATTTGTCGGTATCGGCGAAAAAATAGACGCTTTGGAATTATTTCATCCGGAACGAATGGCCTCCCGCATTTTAGGTATGGGCGATATTTTGTCTTTAGTCGAAAAAGCACAAGCCGCAATTGATGAAAAAACCGCTCTGCAACTGGAAAAAAGCATTCTAAAGAATGATTTTTCACTGGATGATTTCCGCAATCAATTAACTCAGATAAAAAAAATGGGGCCGCTCAAGGATATATTAGGGATGATTCCTGGTCTGGGAAAAATGAAAGCACTCAAAGATATGCAACCGGATGATCATGAATTGGTTAAAGTTACCGCAATAATTGATTCTATGACGAAAAAGGAACGCTACAACCATCTGATCATTGACGGTCGCCGTCGTAAAAGAATCGCCTTGGGTAGCGGTACATCAGTTCAAGATATCAACCGTCTGCTTAAAAATTATGCGGAAATCAAGAAAATGATGAAAAAAATTAATCAAAAAGACGGGATAAAATCTTTTAAAAGGAATTTTCCCTTTTAAAATTAAATAAACTGTGATAAAAATAATTATCATGTCAATTTTTTTGAAGGAGGCTTAGAATAAATATTCATGGCAGTTAAAATTAGACTAACTCGTATGGGTGCGAAAAATAAACCATTTTATCGCGTTGTGGCAGCGGATACAGATTTTCCCCGCGACGGAAAATTTTTAGAAATTTTGGGTAATTATGATCCTAAAAAAAATCCTGCAGAAATTAGTTTTAAAGAAGATCGGGTTCGCGATTGGTTATCCAAGGGAGCAAAGGCAACAGTTACGGTCTCTAATTTGTTGAAAACAAAAGGTATTGAAGCTAGAGTTAAGTAATAAAGCTTTGCTATTCCGGAATATGATGACGGTATTATTTATGAATCTGGCATAGTTTAAGGTGTGCAATTCTTACGGCAAAATCATTTCCCAAAGGGATTATCAAAATCAGTGGAGGTTGTGACTATGAAAGAATTGATCAAGTACATAGCTCAGGCTTTAGTGGATGCGCCGGATAAAGTGGAAGTGGCAGAAGTCGTTGGTGAGCAAACATCAGTGCTGGAATTGCGTGTGGCAAAAGAAGATTTGGGTAAAGTTATAGGTAAGCAGGGAAGAACTGCCAAAGCTATTAGGACCATATTAACTGCCGCGTCCGCAAAGCTCCATAAACGGGCAGTGTTGGAAATTATTGAATAGCAAAATGGATCTTATTACAATCGGGGAGATCGTAAAAACTCGCGGTCTTCGTGGCTGCATGAAAGTAGTATCCTTTGTGGATACTCATGATATTTCTGCCGAACTTAAATTTGTTTATATTCAGAATAATTCAGAGCAAAAAAAACTTTATAATCTTAGAAAAATAGACATTTCCGGGAAATTTCTGTTTATCGAACTAGATTCTATTGATGATGTGGAATTGGCGAAAACGTTTGTCGGATGCAAAGTAGTAATACCGGGAGACATGTTTAAAGAACTGCCGGAGGGAGAATATTACTGGAGAGATATCATCGGTCTGAATGTCTATACTGAGGAGGGAAAACTTCTCGGCCAGATTGAATCAGTATTTCCCACAGGCAGCAATGATGTTTATGTTTGCAAAGGGAGGGATAGAGAGATACTTCTCCCGGCAATTGCGGATGTAATCAAATTAATAGATATTGAACGAAAAATTATGAACGTAAAACTAATGGAAGGACTTTAAAAAGGTGATCAGATTTGACGTCCTTTCCATTTTTCCTGAAATGCTGATATCCCCCCTCAGTTTCAGTCTGTTAAAGAAAGCCCAGGAAAAAGGTCTTGTAAACATTAACTTGCATGATATCCGTAATTGGGCTGAAGATAAGCATAAAATGACTGATGATGCCCCCTATGGTGGCGGCTGCGGCATGGTGATGAAAGTTGAACCGGTGGAAAAGGCACTGGCTGCTGTTAAAATTTCTCCTGAGAATTCACTGGTAGTATTGATGACGCCGCAGGGAGAAACTTTTAATCAGACAATTGCCGCAGAATTGGCCGGGAAAAAACAAGTGATCATTATTTGCGGCCGTTATGAAGGTTTTGACGAAAGAATAAGAGAGCATTTGGCTGATCGGGAAATATCCATCGGCGATTATATATTAACCGGCGGAGAGCTTTCCGCGTTAGTCTTGATTGATGCTGTCTCCAGACTTATTCCAGGCGTATTGGGCAATGAAGAATCAATCGTCAGGGAGTCTTTTTCTTCCGGGTTATTAGAGTATCCTCAATACACCAGGCCTGCGGAATATAAAGGCTGGAAGGTGCCGGATGTTCTGGTTTCCGGAAATCATGCGGAAATTGAACTCTGGCGCAAAAATGAATCTATCCAGAGAACATATAAGAGAAGGCCGGATTTGCTGGCAAAGATAAATCTTTCCCCTCAAGAGAAAAAAAACTTGGAGAAAATTAAGATTGAAGAGATATAAAGTCTTGATTTTGAGAAGTGTTTGAGGTAATGAAAGCAGCTTTTTCAATGACACTGGCTGAAAACGAGCAGAGCGAAGTTTAAAGCCTTAGTGGAATTGTGCCGGGGAGTGAAGCGATACGGGATGTTGGCGCTGGCTGAAAGCATATATAAAATACGGAAAAGCGATCATGCTTTACATAGCTCTTTTACATTATCCGGTTTACAATAAAACAGGAAAGGTTGTGACTACAGCCATTGCCAATATGGATATTCACGATATTGCCAGGCTGGCTAAAACATACGGCCTGTGTGGTTTTTATGTGATCAATCCCATATCTGCTCAGCGGGTTTTGGCTCAGGGAATTATCGATCATTGGCGGGAAGGTTATGGCGCAACTTACAATAAATCACGTAAAGAAGCTTTTGAGTTGGTTTCGTTAAAAGTTAGTCTTGATGAAGTAAAAAAGGAAATTGAAAAGCTAAGCGGACATGCGCCCAAGACAATTGTAACCAGCGCCAATTTTAAAGATGGGTATTTGACATTTACTTCATTGCGTAAATTGCTGAAAAGTAATAATTTGCCTTATCTTTTGATTTTTGGTACAGGGTCCGGAATTGCTGATGAAGTTATGCAAAGTGCGGACTACCGGCTGGAAGCAATAAAAGGGGATGGTGATTACAACCATCTTGCTGTGCGGTCAGCGGTGGCTATTATTCTGGACAGGATTGTGAAAATTTAAATTGTAATATAAATATTGTGGGTATTGCAGGAGGAAATATAAAATGAATGTTATTGAAATGATTGAAAAAGAACAGATGAGAAGTGATATTCCCGGTTTCAAATCGGGCGATACGGTAAAAGTGCATGTGCGCATTATTGAAGGTCAGAAACAGAGAATTCAGGCATTTGAAGGAATTGTCATCCGCAAACGCCGTGGTAATAGCCGGTCAAATTTTACAGTAAGAAAAGTTTCTTATGGTATTGGAGTAGAGAGAACTTTCCCTTTGCATTCTCCAATTATTGACCGGATTGAAGTAATCAGCAAAGGTTTGGTACGCCGTTCCCGTCTTTATTATTTGAGAAGCCTGCGGGGCAAAAAAGCAAGAATTAAGGAAGTAACAAACATCCGATAGTCAATGGATACTTACGAAAAGCTTGCTTATCTGGAAGGTTATCGGTGCGTCGCCGGCGTTGATGAGGCAGGCAGAGGACCGCTGGCCGGGCCTGTAGTCGCAGCTGCGGTAATTTTCCCCCCAGAATATAGAAATAAAGAAATTAATGATTCTAAAAAACTCTCGGCAACTAAAAGAACGTATCTCTACGACATAATCAAAAATGAAGCGATTTCTGTCGGCGTTGGAGTTGCGGAATCAGATGTGATTGATCAAATCAATATCCTCAGGGCTTCACTTCAGGCGATGTCCGAAGCTGTGCAGGAGCTTTTTACCTCGCCGGATTATCTTTTAGTGGACGGGTTACACAGGGTGCCTCTTCCTACCCCACAAAAACCAATAGTGAAAGGTGATGCTCTTAGTATTTCCATTGCTGCGGCATCAATTATTGCCAAGGTATCGCGGGATCGAATTATGGAAATGTATCACCGACAGTTTCCACAATATAATTTTATGCGCAACAAGGGGTATGGCACTGAGGAACACCTTATCGCCATTGAGCAGTTCGGCATGTGTAAAATACACCGCCGGTCATTTCATCTTAAAAATCGAAATATAAACCAAACAATTCTGGACTTATCTTAATTGAAAAAAATAAAAGATACCCAAAAAATTACAACCGGTAAAGAAGGTGAAAAGATTGCGGCAGAATATCTTAAAAAAAATGGCTACCAGATAATTGAAATAAATTATCGTTGCCCCATCGGGGAAATAGACATAATAGCTCAAGAAAACAATGATCTTGTTTTTGTTGAGGTAAAGACAAGAAAATCGATAGAGTTAGGATATCCTGAGCAAGCGGTTGGAATGAAAAAACAGAAGAAGATGTCACAACTTGCTTTATGGTATCTGCAAAAAAGAAAAATTGTCGATACCAACGCGCGTTTTGATGTAGTGGCCATAACTCTTATACCCGAAAAAAATGAAGTTAAACTAATTCAAAACGCTTTCGATTTTATTTAATGAGACTCGTTGAAAACGAACGAAGTAAAGTTTGAAACGTTAGTAGAATTATCCCAGAAGCGACGCGACGCGGGATAATCTTAAACTGATGATTGATCTTCAAAACGGCTTAGTGCCGGTTTGCCTATTGGATAAACATTAAACCCGATATCAAAACATTTTTTGTGGTCGATAATATTGCGGCCATCGAAAATAAAAGCAGGTTTGACCATGGACTTAAATATTTTCTGAAAGTCCAGTTTTTTATATAATTCCCAATCCGTAAGAATTGCCAAGGCGTGGCAGCCGGAGACTGCGCTATATGGATCTTCAATGTAGCTGATCTTGCCTTTATCCGAAGCCAGATCGATTGCCGCATTTTTTAGTGCTTTGGGATCAGAGATGACCACTTCAGCATGTTCAGCAAGCAGTTTGCGTGTGATATAAATTGCCGGGCTTTCTCGAGTGTCACCTGTGTCTGCTTTGAAGGAAAAACCTAAGACACAGATTTTTTTACCTGCCAGTGTATTAAACATGCTGCCGAGAATATTTGCTATAAAACGATCTTGCTGATATTCATTAATTTTAACGACGCTTTCCCAATAATCGGCCACTTGCTGCAAACCATAGTAGCTGCAAAGATAAACTAGATTAAGAATATCTTTCTTGAAGCAGGAGCCGCCAAAGCCGATACTGGCTTTAAGAAATTTGCTGCCGATACGGCCATCCATTCCTACAGCTTTTGCCACTTCAGAGATATCGGCATCAGTTTTTTCGCATAGAGCGGAAATAGAGTTAATCGATGATACCCGTTGCGCCAAAAAAGCGTTGGCGACAAGTTTGGATAGTTCAGAACTCCAGATATTGGATGTGATTATTTTTTCGACAGGAACCCACCGGGCATAAATATCGGCGAGTTGGGCGCGGGCTTTCAATCCGCTTTCTGTTTCGCGTGAACCGATAAGTACGCGATCGGGATTTTCCAAGTCAGCCATAGCAGATCCTTCCGCCATAAACTCCGGATTAGAAAGAACCTCAAAAGTAATTTTACCTTTTGCCGAAGCCAGTATTCTTTCCATAGCCAGAGCGGTTTTTACGGGGAGAGTGCTTTTTTCGATGACGATTTTTGGAGATTGGGAATGTTCCAGAATTTGCCTTGCTGTTTTTTCCAAAAACTGAAGATCGGAGGCCTTACCTGCGCCGTCTCCAAAAGTTTTTGTTGGTGTATTGACGCTGACAAAAATAATATCATTTTCCTTAATCTGGTTTTCTATATCTTTGGCGAAGAATAAATTTTTGCCCCGTGTTTTTTTAATTATTTCATCGAGCCCCGGTTCATAAACGGGAAGCTCTGATGAGTTCCAGGCGTCAATGCGTGCGGTGTTGATGTCCACTACCGTTACCCGGTAATCAGGGCATTTATGGGCAATCATAGCCATAGAAGGACCGCCTACGTAGCCGGCTCCTATGCAGAGTATATTTTTCTTAAATTTCATTTTATATTTCTGCCTCCGCTACTTATATTCTTAAGAGCATTACGAAAATATTCTATTGTATGAATTAACCCTTCCTCTAGCATTACTTTTGGTTCCCAGCCCAGTTTTTTCTTCGCCAGTGTTATATCCGGTTTGCGCTGGGTTGGATCATCCGCCGGTAATGGATGGAATTCGATTTGAGAATTACTTTGAGTTAATTTAATTACCGTTTGCGCCAATTGCAAAATAGTAAATTCGCAGGGATTGCCCAGATTGACCGGACCATAAAACTCATCGGCAGCATTCATCATACTGATCAATCCGCAAACCATGTCATCCACATAACAGAAAGATCGAGTATGCGAGCCATCTCCGTAAACGGTAATGTTTTTATTCTGTAGAGCTTGAATAATAAAATTGCTGACCACACGTCCATCGTTAATCGCCATACGCGGTCCGTAGGTATTAAAAATTCGGGCTATTTTGGTATTAACGCCATTTTGTCTGCGGTAGTCCATCATCAAGCATTCCGCGGCTCTTTTGCCTTCATCATAACAACTGCGGATTCCGGTGGGATTAACCCTTCCCCAGTAGGCTTCAGTCTGAGGATGAACATCGGGATCACCATACACTTCTGAGGTCGAAGCCTGTAGGATCTTTGCCTTTGCTCTTTTGGCAATACCCAGAACATTGATCGCACCCATGACATTAGTTTTGATGGTTTTAATCGGATTGAACTGGTAATGCACCGGTGATGCCGGACATGCCAGATTGTATATTTCGTCAACTTCCAGATAAACCGGATTGACGATGTCATGACGAATAAGTTCAAAATGGGGATTTTTCAAAAGATGAGAAACATTGTCCTTACTGCCGGTAAAAAAATTATCCAGACAAACAATGTCATTGTCCTCCAAAAGGAGGCACTCACAAAGATGAGAGCCTAAAAATCCGGCACCGCCGGTAATTAATATACGTTTCATCATAATATAAATTTATCTTTCATGGTGGTAATTTACTCAAGGTTTTGCTATTTAACATGAAACAGGCTGCAGATGTCAACAATAAAAAAATTTGGTGAAAGTTATATGGACAAAAACACTGGTAATGTTGGATTGCTCTACATTGTAGCTACGCCCATTGGAAATCTGGAAGATATTACATTGCGGGCAATTCGAATATTAAAAGAAGTCGATCTTATTGCCGCCGAAGATACACGCCACACCAGAAAATTACTTAATGCTTATAAAATAACAAAATCCCTAATTAGTCTTCATGAGCATAATGAAAGAGAAAAAAGCGCGGTTATCATCGCCAAAATTAAGGGAGGAATGAATGTTGCCTATGTATCCGATGCCGGAACCCCTTGTGTGTCTGACCCCGGTTATCAGTTGGTTAATTTTGCTCAAGCTGAAAATATTAGAATCATACCCATTCCCGGTCCTTCAGCATTGATCACCGCTTTGAGTGCTGCTGGATTTCCCGCTGATAATTTTTTGTTTTGCGGATTTTTGCCCCCGCGGGAAAACAAAAGGCGGCTATTTCTGGAATCACTAAAAGAAGAGGAAAGAACAATTATTTTTTATGAATCACCCGTAAGATTTTTATCAATGCTTAAAGATATTTATGAAATACTAGGTAACCGCGAAATTTTGGTAGCAAGAGAACTGACGAAAATATTTGAAGAAATTAAACGCGGGGAAGTTATTGATTTTATCAAATCAGGTGGTGAAAATAAAACAAAGGGAGAATTTACGGTTGTTTTAAGGAGTGCTAAAAAAACTCCCGTATTATATGCAGATGAAGATATTGATAAAAAGCTTCTGCTGCTTTGGGAGGATAAAAACATCTCCTTGCGCGATGCTGTTGCCGAAGTAGTTAAAAAAACAGGTTTACAGAAGAAAAAAGTTTATGATCTGGCCGTTAAGCTCCGCCTGCAAAAAAATAATAGTTGATCTTAAAACCAGCCGTATATATTGCTTGAACTGTTTTGGGCGCTGTGGTAGTTCCGCAGACATAGAATAAAATTAATTAAATGCGTCTTGTTTTATTAAATGCCGGGCGTTTTGCGGAGGATAAAAATGGACGGATATTCCGTTTCGGCGGAAGATAAAAAGATTTATGATCTAACGGAAGTATATTTAGATAGCAATGGGTCAGGAAGTAAATTGTCCGATTCTAGAAACAATCAGGAAGTTATTGTAGTTGATAAGAGAGGTTGTGAGCGCGTAACGAGGGATAATAATATACACGATCTTGCGGATGTAGTTGAAGATGCTAATTCGTCCAATAAATTAAATGAAGAAATAATCAAGCGAGCAACAGAAATAGCTGAAAGAATTGCGAGGGAGATAATGCCGGAAATCGCCACAAGAGTCATTAGAGAAGAAATTGAAAAAATAAAAAAAATGAGTGACAAAAGATCAGCAAATAATAGTTAGCCTATGAGAAAATTTCTGTTCATATCATATTTTGTTTTGATGCTATTTTTGTCGGTTAATGTTTATGCGCAGGATAATTCCGCTATTTTAAGTCTTGATGTTGGTGGAAGCGCAGCAATAAACCAAAATGACGCTGCTCGTGCCCGGGAAGAAGCAATTCAAAATGCTATAGAAAACGCGATACTGAAGGCAACGGCTAAGTTGATGTCTATTTCCATTAGCGATGACAGATTTCAGCCGGTAAAAAGTATAATCATTGACGAGCCGGATAAATATGTTAATAATTATAAAATTATCGCAGAAATAAAGAAACCGGTTTCTTATGAAGTAAAGGTCCATGTTGCTGTAAATTTGGTCAACTTGAAAAATGATTTGAACAAAATGGGATTTCTGCAGTTAGTACAGGCGGAAAAGACCTCTCCTATAGTTTTGTTAGAGGTTAAGGGATTAAAAAAATATTCGGATTTTTTACGTTTGAAAGAATTTCTACAAAGCCGGGCGAAAATTGTAAAAAATATTTATCCCCGCCGTTTTGAATGGCAGCAGGCTCGTTTTGAAATAGAAATGATTGGGGATGTAAATTCTTTGGTTGATGAATTGACCCAAACGGGCAGGTATGCTATTGATTTCGGGAAACTCGGCAAGAATAAAATAGAAATGACCTGTCTGCAAAAAAAGGAGAAAGAATGAAAAGATTCAAATTTTCTGTATATTTTCTGTTAATTTTCACATTAATTATTGCAGGGTGTTCTTCTCAGTCGCCATACAACATGAAAAATGATAATGATCAGAATGCTGCCAAGATTATTGCAGTGCTGGCAGTTGATAACAAAACTGCCGATAGCAAAGCTTCTGTGATCCTGCGCAACAAAGTTCTCGATGAACTATATTTTAAGGGTTATACAAAAATTCCCCCTGAATTTATTGACAAGAAATTGGAGCCTTGGTATGGTAAAGAAAGCAAGAGTGTTGCTGGTATTGTAGCCCCGCAGGTATTAAAAGAATTGGTAGGGGCTGATGCAGTTATGTATTGTACGTTGATAGAAAGTAAAAGATCGGTTGGCTGGTTTTATGCGCCTGTGAGCATCGCCGTCCGTTGCGAATTACGAGGCACGCAAAATGGTGAAGTTTCATGGAGTGCCGAGTATAAATCAACCAGTAGAAATTTTGACATAACCAGCAATCGCGTAGAAATTAAATCACGTGCGGCTTTTGAAGAATTGATGGAGGAAGTTGTTAAGAAAGTAATGGAAACTCTGCCGGATGGGCCGAAATTGAGGGGCTGATAGTTAGAATTATTGTAAATTTCAGAGGGAAACCAGTTAAGCAAATGATGGAGGGAAATATGAAACAAAACATACAAATCGCTTTAATTTCATTCATTTTATGTATGTTCTCTTCCTATGCTTATGCCAAGCCACCGGTAACCGTAAAAATGCATAAAGGTGAAGCAAAAGTTACCGCTCTGGAAGGTACGGCACAGGCATTTTGTCCTGGTCATGAAAAAGCCCGATATCTGAAAATCGAAGCTGTCCTTAAATCAGGTTGCGAAGTTTCCACAGGCGAAAAAAGTCTTTTGGAGCTTGCCCTTCCCGATAATAGCATCATTCGTTTTGCTGAAAATACAAGATTTAAACTTCTGCAGGCGGATGTGGACGATACCGGAGGGCGGAGTATAAAAATTTCTGTTACTATTGGCAAAGTCTGGTCAAATGTGCGTAAGGCTTTGGGTGGTAATGGTGGATTTGAAGTCTCGTGTGAAAATGCGGTTGCCGGGGTTCGGGGTACAATTTACCGGATGGATGTTGAAGCTGATAAATCTGCATTAGTTAAGGTTTACGACGGAGAAGTGAGCGTAGCTGCCGTCAAGTCTCCCCAGCAGCTATCTGCAACAGTTTCCGGAACGCCACAGCCTGTTCCTGGGCCGAAAGTTATAGCCGGACCAAAGCCGGTTTCACTCGAAGAATGGGTATATATAGTTAAGTCTATGCAACAGATTAGTATTAAATCCGATGGAAAAGCAGAAGAACCAAAAGATTTTACTGAATATGAAGATCGCGACGCCTGGGTAGATTGGAACAAGGCTAGAGATAATAAAAATTAGAAAGAATTATATTACAAATGAACATTCCCAATTTCTTATCATTGCTTCGGATCATTCTTATCCCGGTATTTGTTATTTTACTAATTCAAGACGAGCATTGTAAGGCTTTAATTATATTCGTTATTGCTGGATTAACTGACGTTCTTGATGGTACAATGGCGCGTTTGTTGAACGCTCAAACTAAACTTGGTTCTTATTTGGATCCTATTGCCGATAAGTTGCTCTTAAGTACCAGTTTTGTGACATTGGCAATTTTAGGGATTATTCCAAGAGAGTTGACGGTAGTTGTAATCAGTCGGGACTTTATAATTCTTCTTGGCATAGCAATCCTTTCGTTGATGTCGGTTCCTTTCGAAATTAAGCCGGCTTTCATCAGCAAAGTTACTACTGTTTTGCAAATGGGCACTATTTTCTTTGCACTTCTTCATAAGGCTGTTACACATGGTTCAAGCAGCAATTGGATTTTAACTCTTTTCTGGTTAACGGCGTTATTTACTGTTGCCTCCGGATTAGTTTACATAATCAGAGGGATCAAAATCATCAATAGAACCAACCCAAAAGAGATTGAAAAATAAGATATTTACTTGACACTATGGAGTTTTGCTGCTAATTTCGCAAAATTCTTAAACTGAATTATTTGTAGGCAAGTAGCTCAGGGGGAGAGCGCCATCCTGACGCGGTGGATGTCCAGGGTTCAAATCCCTGCTTGCCTACCATTTTTGATAAAAAGAGTGAATGCCACAAACGCCAATAAATTAAAGGGCATCAGCGAAATGGTGATGCCCTTTTTAAAATTGTTTTTTTGAAATGGCCGGGGTATCTTAGTTAATCATGGGTATGATAACCTCCGCTTCGCGGGATTTTTCAACTTACCAATTCCGCTGCGTCGCAGATGACCTCGCTCGACCTTTAGGTTATTAGGTTACTGCGTTTTCGGAATTGGAGTTTCGGAAATAAAATTATGAATACTAAAATAAATTTTTCCGACAATATCGATCTTTCTTCCAAAGATGGCTTAGCTATTTTGCGTCATAGTATATCACATGTAATGGCTCAGGCTGTTCAGGATGTTTTTAAAGGAGCTAAAGTAAGTATCGGACCATCAATTGACGATGGTTTTTACTACGATTTTGACTATAAAGAACCTTTTACCACTGAAGATTTTGACAAAATAGAGAAAAGAATGAAGGAAATTATCGCTGCAGATTATCCTTTTATCCGTGAGGAAATTTCGCGCGTGGCGGCAGTTAAACTATTTGAGGAAAAAGGCGAAAATTATAAAGTCGAATTGATTAATGATCTTCCAGCTGATGTTACTGAAGTCAGTATATATAGGCAGAATGATTATGTCGATTTATGTCGTGGTCCGCATATTCCTTCTACGGGCATTATCAAAGCCTTTAAACTTTTGAGTCTTGCCGGTGCTTACTGGCGAGGCGATGAAAAAAATAAGATGTTACAGCGCATTTACGGTACTGGATTTGCGGATGAAAAAGCCCTCAATGATTATTTGAATTTGCTGGAAGAAGCCAAAAAAAGGGACCATCGTCGTTTGGGTAAGGAGCTCGATCTTTTCCAGATAAATGAAGAGGCCGGGCCGGGTTTGGTTATTTTTCATCCCAAGGGCATGATGTTGCGTTACCTGATTGAAGATTGGGAAAGAAAAGAACATCTGAAGCGCGGTTATGATATGGTTATGGGGCCTCAGATTCTCAAAGTTGATCTGTGGAAGAAGTCCGGCCATTTTGATCACTATCGCGATAACATGTATTTTACTGAGGTGGATGAACAGGTTTATGGCATCAAACCCATGAATTGTCTTTCGCATATGTTAATCTATAAATCGAAAATCAGAAGTTACCGCGATTTGCCATTGCGTTACTTTGAGTTGGGCACAGTCCATCGCCATGAAAAAACAGGTGTTTTACATGGTTTGATGAGGGTAAGGCAATTCACACAGGATGACGCTCATATACTTTGCGCGCCGGAGCAGTTAAATTCCGAAATTCGCGCTATTGCAGATTTTGTCAATTATGCTATGGGAGTTTTTGGATTTGAATATGAAGTAGAGTTGAGCACTCGACCACAAAATTCTATCGGCTCTGATAGTGATTGGGAGTTGGCTACTTCAGCACTTGAGGGTGCTCTTAAAGATAACAAAATAAACTATGAAGTCAACGCCGGTGATGGCGCTTTTTACGGACCGAAAATTGATTTTAAATTAAAAGATGCCTTGAAAAGAAAATGGCAGTGTGCGACTATCCAGTGCGATTTTACACTACCGGAAAGATTTGATTTAAGTTATATTGGCGCCGATGGGAAAAAACACCGGCCGGTTATGCTGCATCGGGTGATACTTGGCGCTGTCGAACGTTTTATGGGTGTTCTTATTGAACATTATGCCGGAGCTTTTCCCGTTTGGCTTTCGCCTACACAGAGCATTTTATTGACAGTTACAGATAAGCAGATACCTTATGCTGAAACAGTTTATGATAAATTGACCGCAGCAGGTATAAGGTGCGAGAAGTTTTTTGAAAATGAGAAATTAGGGTATAAAATTCGTCAGGCGCAAATGCAGAAAATTCCATACATTCTAGTCATCGGAGATAAAGAAGTGGAAGCGCAGTCAGTTGCTCCACGTACGCGTGAAGGCCAGAATTTGGGTTCGTTACCTGTTGATGAATTTATTGCTTTTATTCAGGGAATATGTGAGAAAAAGCAATAAGTTGCAATCTTTAAAACTTATTGGTTTCAGGAGGTGATATATAGTTAAGGATTTAAGAATCAATAGGGAAATAAAGTCGGCCACAGTCAGAGTGATTGCTGAAGAAGGCAAGCAGTTAGGTGTCATTACATTGGATGAAGCGATAGCCAATGCGGAAAGAGTCGGTTTGGATCTGGTGGAGGTATCATCCAGTACAGAGCCACCTGTCTGCAAGATAATGGATTACGGCAAATATCGTTACCGCAATAGCAAGAAATTGCATGATGCAAAAAAGAGCCAGACAGTCATTCATATAAAGGAAATTCGATTAAGGCCAAAAACGGAAGAACATGATATTCAGGTTAAGGTTAAGCACATTAAAAAGTTTTTGGATAAAAACGATAAAGTAAAAATATCCATGATGTTTCGAGGACGGGAAATTGCTTTTACCGAAATAGGCCGCAAGATAATGGATAAGATAAAAAGCGAACTTATCAATGAATGCATTATTGATCAGGAGGCGCGTCTCGAAGGACGCAACATGGTGATGATAGTTTCACCAAAAAAGTGATAGAAAAATAATAATAATGATAAAGGGGTGATCATATGCCAAAGTTAAAAACACATAGAGGGGCGGCAAAACGCTTTTCGCTTACGGCCAAGGGCAAGGTAAAACGCAGTAAAGCCTTTGCCAGCCACATTCTCACAAAAAAAACTACAAAGAGAAAAAGAGCATTAAGAAAATCGGCGCTGGTTGATCCGGCAAATTCCAAAGCGATCAAGAGGCTTATCCCTTATCTGTAGGCAACAGGGATTACTATATTAGTTATCAATTAGGAGAAAAAAATGTCTAGGGTAAAAAGGGGCGTGACCGCCCGCAAGAGAAGAAGAACTATATTGAAACAGGCTAAAGGTTTTTTCGGCGCCCGCAGCCGTTTGATTCGAACAGCTACTGAAGCCGTCAATAAAGCTATGAAGTATGCTTATCGTGATCGTCGCGTGAGAAAAAGAGAATTCCGCCAGTTATGGATTGCTCGTATCAATGCCGCCGCACGTCTCAATAATATATCTTACAGCCGTTTAGTTGACGGTATGAATAAAGCCGGCATTGAGATAGATCGTAAAATTATGGCAGAGCTGGCAGTAAATGATCCTCAAGGTTTCGCCCGGATTGTTTCAATGGCTAAAGGCGAGTAGTAAGCATGATTGATGATCTTCAACAGCTGGAGAAAAACGCTCTTGCCGAATTAAAGAAGGCAACAAACGAAGATCAAGCCCAAGCTGTTAGAACAAAATATCTCGGCCGTAAGGGGCTTTTAACCGGTCTTTTGAGAAACATCGCTCAAGTGCCCGATGCCGAAAAACATTTGTTCGGAAAACGCAGCAATGAAGTAAAAGATATTCTTAGCGCAAAGATCGATGAAGTGCTTTTTCAGCAATCCCTCCGGAAAAAATCAGACGGCTTATTGAAGGGAAAAATTGATGTTACTTTACCGGGCAGAAGCGTCAAATTCGGCAGGATCCATCCCGTAATTCAAATCCGCAGGGAAATTTGTGCCATTTTTGCTTCTTTTGGTTTTTCTATTGTCGAAGGACCGGAAGTAGAATTGGATTATTATAATTTTGAAGCACTCAATATACCTAAAGATCACCCCGCAAGGGATATGCAGGATACTTTTTACATTGAAGAAAATATTGTCTTGCGTACGCATACATCACCGGTTCAAGTGCGGATAATGGAAAAAGTACAGCCACCTGTACGGATTTTATCGCCGGGAAGAGTTTACCGTCGTGATTCCGATGTTTCGCATACTCCGATGTTCCATCAAATCGAAGGACTGCTTGTGGATAAAGGTGTCAGTTTTGCTGATTTGAAGGGAATTTTAACTGCTTTTTTAAAAAAGATTTTTGGGATGGATACCACATTGCGTTTTCGTCCCAGTTTTTTCCCTTTTACGGAACCTTCGGCAGAAGTTGATATCCGTTGTGTCATGTGCAAAGGAAGCGGTTGCCGCGTCTGCGGGCAGAGTGGTTGGTTGGAAATATTGGGTTCAGGAATGGTTGATCCGGCCGTATTCCAGAACGTAGGTTATGACTCCGAAGAATATACTGGTTTTGCCTTTGGTCTCGGTTTGGAACGCATAGCCATGTTGAAGTACGGCGTCTCTGATATTCGCCTTTTTTTTGAAAACGATATTCGATTCCTTAAACAATTTTAGGAGAGCCTTTTTTTATGCTGGTTAGTCTTAAATGGCTCAAAGATTATGTTAATATAAATGTAACGGCGGAAGAACTGGCCGAAAAGTTAACTATGGCCGGCTTGGAAGTCGATGAAATCAAGACTATACGTCCTTCATTCAGCGGAGTTGTGGCCGCTAAAATTATTTCCGTCAAACCTCACCCTGCTGCCGACAAACTATTCTTGTGCGATGTAACTGATGGCTCCCAAACTTATAAAGTTGTTTGCGGCGCCCAAAATATAAAAGCCGGGGATATTGTTCCATTGGCTAAAGTTGGAGCAACGATTCCCGGTGGACATACGATCAAATCTTCAGTTTTACGAGGAGAGAAATCAGACGGGATGCTTTGCTCAGAGGCTGAGCTTTCGACAGGTGATGATTCTTCCGGTATCTGGCAACTGCCTGAAAATTTAACTTTGGGCGCATCATTAGAAACCTCTCTTGATTTAAACGATACGGTTTTAGATGTAAGTATTACTCCCAACCGTTCTGATTGTTTGAGCATAATCGGAATCGCGCGGGAAGTAGCCGCGATTATCGGCGAAAAAATAAAAAATCCTGTTGGCCGGATTAAAGAATCTATTGAAGAAGTTAGCTCGCAGACATCAGTAACAATTATTGATGCAGGCCTCTGCCCGCGTTACACAGCGCGACTAATCACAAACGTCAATGTTGGTTCTTCCCCAGCCTGGATAAAAACGAAGTTAGAGTCAGCGGGAATTCGTTCGATAAATAATGTTGTTGATGTAACCAATTTTGTTATGCTCGAGATGGGTCAGCCTCTTCATGCGTTTGATTTTCGTTTTCTGGAGCAGGGGAAAATTATTGTCAGAAAATCAAAGGACGATGAAGAATTTACTTCTCTGGATGGCAAAACCCGCAAGCTGCCGGCGGATACTTTATTGATCTGTGACGGGGTAAAGCCTGTGGCTATCGGTGGAATTATGGGTGGTCTTAATTCCGAGGTAAAGGATGACACACAGATTGTTTTGCTGGAGAGTGCGTATTTCAATCCTGTTTCCATTCGTCGTTCAGCGCGCAAGCTGGCAATGCCTACTGATGCATCTTTCCGCTTTGAAAGAGGAATAGATCCGGAAGGAGTAGTAAGAGCCCTGGATCGCGCGGCACAGCTGATTGCTGATCTTAGCGGCGGTAACATTTATAAAAATTGTATTGATGAATATCCACAAAAAGTTCCGATTGTTAAAGATATCCCCTTGCGACTCAGCAGAATAATGCAATTAACAGGTACTGAGATTGACGCGAAAGAGGTTATTGAAATATTACAGAGTATTGGTATGATTGTAGTAAGTGCCGGCAAGGACAATTATTTAGTGACACCGCCGACCTTTCGTTTAGACATAAAAAGAGAAATCGATTTGATTGAAGAAGTGATTCGAATCTACGGATATGATCGCGTTCCGGTGAGACTGCCTAATGTTGCGGCTATAGAAATGGCTTCTAATCCCCGGATGGATTTAGAAGAGAAAATTCGACATATACTTATTGGCACGGGTTATTCAGAAGTAGTCAATTATAGTTTTGTAACCCCGGAATTCACCGATTATCTTTGTTTGCCGGAAAATGATGAAAGGCGGCGTTTAGTCCGGATTAAAAATCCCCTGGTAGAAGACCAATCCGTTATGCGGACAACGATGGTTTTTGGATTGCTCGATACCATGAAGAAAAACAACAATAACGGTTCACTTGATTTGAAGATCTTTGAAATGGGATGTGTTTTTATTAATCATAAAACAGATGAACTTCCCGAAGAAAAAAATATGCTTGCCTTCCTATTGACGGGAGCAACTACAGATAATCTGTGGGGCAACAAGATAAACGCCGATTTTTATGATCTTAAAGGTTGCCTCGAAAACATCTTTTATGATTTTAAATTAAAAAAATGCAGCTATCGTTCGTCAATTTCAGAGCCATTTTTACATCCGGGTAAATCTTGCGGAATATATATTGGTGAATTCTTGGTTGGTTATATGGGGCAGGTACATCCGGATGTTCTAGAGCGAATGGATTTAAAAAATAATGCCTATGTCCTTGAAATCAATTTAGATATTTTAGCAAATCAAGTAAGTAGTGATATTTCTTATAAAGAAATATCAAAATTTCCCGCTGTAACACGTGATGTTGCTTTTCTGATTCCTGCTGAAATGGAAACCAATAACATGGTTGATATTGTTTTGCGCCAAAGTGAAGAATTGCTTGAAAATGTGGCAATTTTTGATATATATGCAGGTAAAGGTATCGCTGAAGGAATAAAAAGTCTGGGGCTGCGTTTTTCATATCGATCGCCGGACAGAACATTAACAGATGTGGAAGTCAACAGCATCCACGACAAAATTGTGCAGAAAACCGTTGGATTGACGGGTGCAAAAATAAGAGGCGAATAGTTAACCAGACAAAGTTAAAACGGAGGAAAAGAAATGACGAAGATTGATATTATTCAGAATGTTTATGAAAAGCTCGGTTTTTCCAAGAAAGATTCCGCGGATGTTGTCGAGTCAGTATTTGACATTATCAAGGACAGCCTCGCGCAGGGAGACAAGGTCAAGATTTCCGGATTCGGTAACTTTATGGTGAAAGAAAAACGAGCACGCCGTGGCCGCAATCCGCAAACCGGACAAGAAATCTCCATTACAGCGCGCAGAGTATTGACATTCAAATCGTCTCAGGTTTTGCGAAAGACACTGAACGGATAAAAGCTTTTCTACGCATACACAGATATTAAAAAAGTTGGAGATAAAATCAAATCTGATTTTAACTGTGTTGTGTCGGGGAATTTAGCCGTAAGGATTCAGGAATTGTATGGACACAATAATTCCCGAGAAGGCCTATTTCCGTATTGGGGAAGTTAGTAAAATACTTGAAGTTGAACCCTATGTCATCCGTTACTGGGAGACTGAATTTAGAACTATAAAGCCGGTCAGAACAAAGACCGCGCAACGTTTATACCGTAAAAAGGATGTGCAGGAATTATTAAACATTAAGGATTTGCTTTATTTTCAACGTTTCACTATTGATGGCGCGAAAAAACAACTATTTAAGATGCGCGCCAGTGACGAACCTGAAAAGGGAGATGGTGAAGAAGAAAAGCTGATTTTGATTAAAAGAGAACTGCAACAAATCAGAAAAATAATAAGTTAAAAAAAGCCGGCAAATTCTCATCAGCCGGCTTTTTTATATGTTGAGTAATAGGGATTTTATCCCTTTTTGTTTGCTCTTTTGGAAGCTTTGAGCGGATTGACTTTCTGTGCCGCTTCAGCTACTTCAATCTTGGTGTGCGATGCGGTTGGGCACTTACCGTTTAGCCACTTGCTTTTTGGATCAGGATAGACCTTGCAGTATTTGCCGGCCTCGTAATCAATTATCTTATTACAATCTTCACACTTATCGATTATTGTTTGGCAGCTACTACCAAAAAAACCACAGCCTTTTTTGCTCATGAAAGCGCACTCCAAACCAACTTTAACAGTTTGACAAAGCATTTGAACGACCCCCTTTACTTAAATTTCCTTTTGGAAGACGCAGCAGCAAGTAAATGAATAATAGTTATAAATTCTGCCTACGCCATTGACCCTAAAACCGGCGTGTCTTTAGCAACAAAACAAGCGCCTGTCAAGAAAAAATGAAGATAATCAGGGCTCCTGTAAATTCACATGTCCGTAAAAACTATTGGCATATTTCTCAAATTAGATTATTGTGAAACTCCAATTCCAAAAGCGCAGTAACCTGAAGGTCATCTGCGACGTAGCGGAATTGGTAAGTTAATGAGACCCGAGCTTCAGAAGCAAAGTGAACTGAAGCTTGCAGGTCGAATTATCCCGCGTAGCGGAGGGTATAAAACCTCGCAGCTTGCTGCGGAATATGTTTCCAAAGCTTGCTTTTAGGTTCATACCCGTGATAAATTAAATACAAAAAAAGCAGAAAGGGAGGGCAGGCAAAATGATTGGAGATAAAGTAAGAAACGCGATGAATGATCAGATCAAGCATGAAATGGAATCTTTCTACATCTATTTATCGATGGTTGCCTATTTTCATGCGCAGAACCTTGATGGCATGGCGCACTGGATGCGTTGTCAGGCGCATGAAGAAATGATCCACGCCATGAAGTTTTTTGATCATATCCTTGACAGAGGCGGCCAAGTGACCCTTCTGGATTTAAAGCAGATCAAAACAACATGGAAAAAACCGCTGGAAGCCTGGCAGGATGCCTATGAACATGAAAAGTTCATTACCGGCAAGATCAATAATCTAACCAAGATTTCCCGTGAAGAAAACGACTATAGCTCAGAACCGATGCTTTCATGGTTTTTAAAGGAGCAGATTGAAGAAGAAAAAAATGCGGAAAAAGTATCCCGGGAACTGGCCATGGTAGAGGGCTCCAAAGAAGGCATTCTGATGCTGGATCGGGAATTGGCCACTCGTATCTTTGTGCCTGGATCACCGTTTGATCCGGCAGCCTACAATCTTCTTGCATGATAACGTCTGCGCGATACAAGGAGGCCGACTATTTATAATTACAACCTTTACCTGAAAAAAATTCAAGATGGCCAAAAAGGTCTGAACCCCTTTCTGGAGTATTTCGGGATCACCATGGTTGAGTTCAAGGATGGTTATGCCCGTTTTAAGATGCCCGTGCGGCCGGAATATATGCAGGGGGCAAAAACAATGCAGGGCGGGCTTATCGTCGCGCTGGCTGACGAGGCAATTGCTCACGCTATGATGTCTAAACTGGGGCCGGATGAAGGTTTGACCACAGTGGAACTCAAAAGCAATTTTCTGGCGGGAGTGAGCAGCGGGGAACTTATTGCCACTGCCACCGTTTTTAAAAAAGGGCAAAGCCTGATTATCGGTGATTGTCTGGTCACTGATGATAAAGAAAAAAATATCTGCCGCGTTTCGGCAACGTTTCTGCTTTTAAAGAAAATCGCGGGAGGTATTTAGTGAAAACTATCCTTACCACCTTTTTGACTATCTTGATGCTTATTCCTATTTCAGCATTTGGCGAAATTCTAACAATTAGACATTCGGTAAAGCAGACATTCGGAGGAGGTCAGTCTCCTGATGATGCCCGGATTTCCGGCATAGCCTTAGCCAAAAGGGAAGCTCTGGAAAAGGCGGGAACCTATATTGAAAGCCTTACTGTTGTCAAAAATTCACAAGTCGAGAAAGACGAAATCCTTGCTTTAACCGCCGGTGTTCTCAAGGCTGAAGTTATTTCTCAAAAAAATTATCACACCAATGATGCCTTCGGCATTGAGATTGTTGTCAATGTAGTTGTGGATACATCTGTTTTGGAAGAAAGGGTGAAAAAACTTCTGCAAGACAAAACCCACCTAACCCAGTTAAAAGATACTCAGAAAAGAGAAAAGGAACTCCTCCAGAAGGTTGCGCAACTTGAAGAGGAAAACCGGAAGCTGACGGCAAAGAAACAAAGTACTGTGCAGTTAGAAAAGGAATTTCAGCAAGCCTCCGATGGATTAACTGCGGTGGAATGGTTTAATAAGGCATCCGCATTATGGGATGGGAGAAAATATGCTGCCCCAGAAAAGGCTATTGAACATTTGAACAATGCTATTAAACTGCAACCGGCCTATGCTGATGCCTACACCATGCGTGGTCTTGCATATTTCTACCTTGGCCAGTATCAGCGTGCCATCGAAGACTGCAATGAAGCCATCCGCCTGAAGCCGGATAATGTCCCTGCATACATCAACAGAGGGCTTGCATACATAAACCTTGCAAATTATCAGCGTGGCATAGAGGACTGTAATGAGGCCCTCCGCCTGCAGCCGGATAATGCTCTAGCTTATAACAACAGGGGGCTTGCATACAGGAGAATCGGACAGAACCAGCGTGCTATCGAAGACTGTAATGAAGCCATCCGACTCCGGAAGCCTCGCTGGGGCTTGATGAAATTCCTTCTGAAATCTGATTTTGCCGAAGCCTACTTAAACAGGGGGTTTGCCTACAATAACCTTGGGCAGCATCAGCGTGCCATTGAAGACTATAGTGAAGCCATCCGCCTGAAGCCGGATTATGCCGATGCCTACAACAACCGTGGAGGTGCTTACACACAACTCGGCCAGCATCAACGTGCCATCGAAGACTATAATCAGGCTATCCGCCTGAAGCCTGATTATTTTCAGCCTTACAGCAACCTTGGAATTGCTTACAATGCACTTGGACAGTATCAGCTAACCATTCAAAACTGTAATGAGGCCATCCGCCTGAAACCGGATTATGCCGATGCTTACTACCTCCGGGGGAATGCTTATTTATGGCAGGGCAACAACAATCTTGGCTGCCGCGATGCGCAAAAAGCGTGTGAATTGGGAAACTGCAAATTGCAAGAATGGGTTAAAACAAATGGGAAATGCCTTTGATTCAGATTTTGTCTTAATTATCGAGCCTAAATTTAAGTAACAAACCTTAAATTTACAGTGTTTAAGTATTCCATTCAGGATACCTATAAATATATCGTTAGGTGATGATATGGAGAGAATGAGAAAGTGTTTTTCTAATAAATGTCTGATAACTTTTATAGGCATGATGTGGGTCATTATTTCATTTGCATTAAGTTTATATAGCAGAGAATGGCTCTGGTTTAGCAGAGCAGGGTCCATTATGACAATTTGCGGTGTGATTCTTACAATCCGCCCTATTATAAGACTCGGAATTAAAGAATGGATAAAGGAGCAAAACACAATTGACGGAGGGTCCTTCGAGCCAACATCTAAAGAAATTGAGGCGGATCGTCAATCTAATTTAGACAATGCGGCATCACAGATAGGCGCTGTTTTAGCAATATTGGGGACTATTATCTGGGGTTATGGTGATCTTGTTGGTAGGTTTTTTAAGTAGGAAAAACAGAAAGGGAAATGAATAGTGTCAGGTCTTGAAATAACAGTTTTCTTCGTGGATTCCGGGTCGTGTTGCACTTGCCAGGAATGAAAAAGAGTAGAAATCCAGCTTTCCGGTGATGATACTTCCGAATCCAAGGTAAACCTCTGATTTCTTTGGCATCCATATCTTCAATTGACTATCGGTTATAAATTTGCTAAAGAACTTCCGATTAAATCCAAACATTTTTAATGTGAGTGTTTCAAGTGATTGATCTGCATACACATTCTGTTTTCAGTGATGGCGACCTAATTCCTACGGAGTTGGCGCAGCGCGCCTATGCCGCCGGATATAAGACGATCGCCATTACCGATCATGCCGATCATTCTAATTTTGATTTCATTTTGCCCCGGATTGTTAAGGTTTGTCTGAAGATATCGGAAAAAGGGAAAATACTGGCTCTGCCCGGTGTGGAATTAACGCATGTGGACCCCAGTGATATATCGTCGCTGGCAAAAAATGCCCGAAAACTGGGGGCAAAGATTGTCATAGTTCATGGAGAAACGATGGTTGAGCCTGTGCCACCAGGCACCAATCTGGCCGCGATCAATGCCTCAGTTGATATTCTTGCCCATCCCGGCCTTATAACCGAAGAAGAAGTACGGCTTGCCGCTGAAAAAGGTGTATATTTGGAGATTACCACCCGCAGAGGGCACGCCTTCAGTAATGGATATGTCGCCCGGATAGCCGGAAAATACAAAGCGCAGCTTGTGCTCAATAACGACGCGCATACCCCTGGCGATTTTGCAGGCCTCAAAATGGCGACAAGTATTGCCCGCGGAGCGGGGTTGACGGATGAAGAAATCGCCGCGATGTTTGATAATTCGCAGAAGTTAGTACAGAAGGTCTGTGTGTGAAGAAAAGTTCAAATTCAAAGCCGTTAAAAATTTGTCTGCTAACATATAGAGGCAATCCCACGTGTGGCGGTCAGGGTGTTTACATTAAACATCTCAGCAAGGCATTGGTTGATATTGGCCATAGTGTGGATGTAATATCAGGCCCGCCTTACCCGAACCTTGATCCCCAGGTAAAGTTACATAAACTGCCCAGCCTTGATCTATACAATCCCGAACATCTTTTCCGTCCAAAAAAATATAGTGATTTAGCCAGTCCGATCAATATGTATGAATTTTTGAATGTCTGCACCGGCAGTTTCCCGGAACCTTTCACCTTTGGCGAACGGGTTTATTCATATCTGAAGAAACACAGAAAAAATTACGACATTGTTCATGATAATCAGTGTCTTTCCTACGGCATCGGCAGGCTGGCCCAAAAGGTCATGCCGACGATTGTTACGATTCATCACCCCATCACGGTGGATCAGCAGGAAGATTATAAAGTGGCCAAAACATTGTTGCAAAAATACCGTGTTTTTCGCTGGTACTCATTTATTCGCATGCAGATGAAAGTGGCGCGCCAGTTTTCCCATATCGTGACCGTATCCGAATTTACCAAAAAAGATATTGCCAAAGAGTTTTCACTGGATGAAAATATATTCCGCGTGGTTCATAACGGAATAAACAATGAGTATTTTTATCCGGTGCAAAATGGCCCGAGGCCGGAGAATTCCATTATCGTAACAAACAGCGCGGACACGCCGCTCAAGGGCCTTAATTTCCTTTTAGAAGCGGTAGCCCAGATTCGCCAGAAGCAGCCCGTAAAATTAACGGTAATTGGCGAGCCCAAGAAAAACGGCATTATTGAAAATCTGGTAGACAAGCTGGGCGTGCGTGATATTGTTCACTTTACCGGGCGCATTGACAATGAAGAATTTGCCGATTACTATGCCAAGGCAACTGTTGCCGTTGTTCCGTCCTTGTACGAAGGTTTTGGCATACCGGCTGCCGAGGCAATGGCTTGCGGAGTTCCACTGATTACGACCAGCGGTGGCGCGTTGCCGGAAGTTGTGGGCAAGGCGGGGATGATTGTGCCTCCTGCCGATGCATCTGCCTTAACCAAAGCCATAACGCATTTATTAAATAACCCTGATGAGAGGGTAAAATACGCAAAGGCTGGCTTAGAAAGAGTCAATTCAGTTTTCAGCTGGCAAAAAGCGGCGCAGGAAGTGACTGAAGTTTACAGGGAGGCAATTGATGGTCACCGTAGATTTTCATGATCTGAAATTAAAACCGGGCAGTCTTGTTCTGGATGCCGGTTGCGGCAGCGGCAGGCATTTGCGTGCACTGGCCAAATTGCCGAATTTGAACATCATCGGTATAGATAGAAATGGCTCTGATTTAAATGATGCTCTGACGGGTTTAAAAAACATGCCGGACGCCTTATCAGATAATTATCTGGTTTCTCGTGCCGATATTAAAAAATTACCTTTTGCTTCCGCTTCTTTTGATTGTGTTATTTGTTCGGAAGTATTAGAACATATTCCGGAACATGAAAACGCTCTGAAAGAATTAGTG
>Ga0208102_1000058_pt1 | contig 69913 bp, 65 predicted proteins | sample CryBogmetaGMA17M_FD_184549 | JGI IMG/M metagenome (GOLD analysis project Ga0208102, IMG submission 184549) | Freshwater microbial communities from Crystal Bog, Wisconsin, USA - MA17M (SPAdes) | ecosystem: Environmental > Aquatic > Freshwater > Lake | place: Crystal Bog, Wisconsin, USA...
GTCCCTGCTCGGAAATAATTTATGACCAGGGACCGGAAGTTGGTTGCGGCAGGAAGGAATGCAGCGTGCTCTGTGAATGCGATCGCCATCTGGAGATCTGGAACCATGTATTCACGCAGTTCGATCGTGATAAAGAGGGGAACTTTAATCCCCTGCCGAAACCGAATATCGATACAGGCATGGGACTTGAGCGCCTGGCAGCGGTGGTTCAGGGAGTAAAGAGCAACTACGATACAGATTTTTTCCAGCCCATTATACGGTCTGTGGAAAAGATAAGCGGGAAGAAATACGGCGCCAACGCGGAGACCGATATTTCGACCAGGGTCATTGCCGATCACGGCCGGGCAGTAACTTTTTTGATAGGAGACGGGATTCTGCCCAGCAACGAAGGGAGAGGTTATGTCCTGCGCAGAATCCTGCGGAGAGCCGCCCGCCACGGCAAGCTCCTCGGCATAAACAAGCCTTTTTTGCATGAGGTTGCCTCTGTTGTTATAGACGCGATGAAGGATGTCTATGCCGATTTAATCGATAAGGAAGCATATGTGAAAAAAGTCATTTTCAACGAGGAACAGCGCTTTATCCAGACCCTCGATGCGGGCTTAAAAATACTAGGCGATGAAGTATCAGCGCTTAAAAAAGCGGGAAAAACAATCGTTCCGGGAGATGTTGTTTTCAAGCTCTATGACACCTTTGGTTTCCCCGTCGACCTGACGGCGGATATTGTGAAACGAGACCGCCTCACCCTCGACATGGAAGGGTTTGAGAAAGCCATGGAGGTTCAGCGGGAGAAGGCAAGGGAATCATGGAAAGGAAGTGGTGAGAAGGCCGTATCTGCGAGTTACCAGAAGCTGACCCTTGCGGGGATTAAAACACAGTTTGTCGGGTACGAAGGCGTGACAGAGGCGCGTTCGGGTGTTTTAGCTATCTTGAAAAATGACGAATTGGTGGAAACTTTAGGAGAAGGGGAAAAGGGAGAGATATTTGTGGGAGAGACCCCCTTTTACGGCGAGGCGGGCGGACAGGTCGGCGATACAGGGATCATCGAAGGCGATGGATTCCTCTTTGAAGTATGGGACACGCAGCGTCCTCTCGAGAATTTAATTACGCATATCGGGAAGCTTAAGAAAGGAAAAATGAAGACGGGTGTGGATGTTCTCCTGAGAGTGGATGTTGCCTCCCGGAAGGCGACAGAGGCTCATCATTCCGGCACCCATGTCCTGAATGCCGCGCTCCGAAGCGTCCTCGGTGATCATGTCAAACAGTCAGGCTCCCTGGTCAATACGGAAAGGCTCCGTTTTGACTATACCCATTTTTCAAAGATCGGGGAGGATGAGCTGGACCGGATTGAGTCCATTGCCAATGAAATAATTATGAGCAATGTGCCCGTTCAAACCAATATTCTTCCCCGTGAAGAGGCAATGAAAACGGGAGCCCAGGCTGTCTTTGACGAAAAATACGGGGAAGAGGTCAGGGTCATCAAAATGGGCGATGTCAGTATGGAGCTATGTGGCGGCACCCATGTTTCCAAGACCGGAGACATCGGGTTTCTGAAGGTCATCCATGAATCGGCCATAGCTGCAGGCGTGAGGAGGATCGAGGCGGTAGCGGGGAGGGAGGCACTGAAATACGTGCATGATGTCGAAGGAGAGCTGAAGAAAACGGCATCGCTGTTGAAAGCTAATCCCCTGGAACTTGCGGAGAGGGTTGAGAAGGTCCTCAAGCATCAGAGGGATATGGAAAGAGAGATTGAGGCGCTGAAGGTGAAGCTTGCCGCAAAAGACATGGCAGACCTCGTCAAGAAGGTCAAGGACGTAAAAGGGATACGCGTCCTCGCCGCCGTCATCGACGCGACTGACGCGAAGACCATGCGCGACCTTGGCGACAGACTTAAGGATAAAATCCAATCGGGCATCATCCTCCTAGGAAGCAAGGGGGAAGATAAAGCCATGCTCCTTTGTATGGTCACAAAAGACCTGACTGACCGATACCACGCGGGGAATATCATCAAGGAGATTGCCCCCATCATCGGGGGAAGCGGCGGCGGGAGGCCTGACATGGCCCAAGCCGGAGGGCCGAAGCCCGAAAATGTGAAGAAGGCCCTGGATAAGCTCGCCAAGATGATCTGAGAGAATCATAAAATATTGAAACGGAACTAGCTCATCAAGCATCTTAAATTGCATGGCGCATACCTCCTTCGGGAAGGCAAGCGCCATACGATCTATCAGCGGGGACGACTAAAAACTGAAGTTCCCAGGCACACTGAAATTGTTGACGAGTTGGCGAGAAAGATTTGCAGAGACCTTGACATCCCTTTTACGAGGTAACCAATGAAATACAGAGCTGTCATTAAGAAATCTGGCGAATGGTGGATAGGGTGGCTTGTTGATCTGCCTGGTGTTAATGCTCAGGAAAGAACAAGAAAAGAGCTCATGAAATCCCTGATCGTCGGCGCCCAGGACATGCTGGCTACAGAAGTGCCATTTGAACCCGGAACGGAAATGACGATAGTGGACGTGCCTGAACCTTCATATATCGGCCAGCACGCATAATTAGAGTAATAAAGAAGAATCCTGAAAGCGCGCAGTATATATCACCTTCAGGCATCGTATCGATGTGCCTGTCTGCAAACAAAGAAATTCCCTCTTTACAAACTCGGGCATCAGACAGCTTTTATCTCATATGAAGACGGCCGCCATCTTCAAACTGCATCCATGTATCGATGTCCGGCGTAACGATTATTACAGTGTTGCTGTCTTTCATCTTAAGGGATGTCTTGGCTTCGAGTATGGAATACCAGACTCCGATCTCTTTGCCTTTGTCATCCAACATGGCAAATCCGTGGAGAGTCGCTTTGAAGTTCACGGCTGAGGCCTTGTCCTTCATGTATGTGACAAGCTCCCGGAGTTTCGCGGGCGTCATATCAACTTTCTTCCACAGGTCGGAGTCGAGTGCGCAGGCTTTATCCAGGCCTATGAGCGCACTGGGATAGACTTCGGACCCGCTGTAATAATAATTATAATTGGGATTGATCTGATATTTATCAAAGGCATCCGTCACGCGCCCGTCAGGCACGATACTGCCGTAATTCTTAAAAAGCGAACCTGCGCAGCCTGCACATGGAAGCAGGATCAAAAAGCACAGGGCATAAAGGATTAGTTTCCATTCTTTTTGCATCGCCCTTTCCTACCTTCTAAAATTACCTCTTATTTCTTTTTTTCTATCGCTCTCAAGATCTCATCCATTCTCTTGAGTTCTTCTCCGTAACTGGCCCAGTTGCCGAGCTTCAGGTATTCCTGCGCCCGCCTGTAATGACCGAGGGCATCCAGAGCCGATTGCCTGTCCGTCGTTTCCCTCGCAGGAGTCGCTCTTGTCTCAGCAGCAGGAAATTTTTCTTCTTTCATCACCTTGGCGCCGAAGATTCGCTGCAGAGATGTCTCCAGATTGTCCTCCATGGCGATAGAGTTACCATAAGCCACTATGACCCTCTTCAATTCAGGAAGTTGCCCCTTTTCCGCCGCCAGGTAAAGGGACTCAAAATATATGATTGATTTTTCGATGGGAATAGCAAGCAACCTCCCGCGGATGACCTGGGAGCCCTTCTGGTTCCAGAGGGAGAGCTGTTTGGAAATCTCCGTATCCTGGTCTATCCTGGCCTCAATCTGGCTCGGCCCGTAGACGAGTTTCTGTTTGGGGAATTTGTAAACGATCATCTTGCCGTAGTTCGCGGCATCGCAGCGAACCGCCATCCAGGCAGACATGTTGTCCTTCCTGCTCGGAGTAAAGAGCAACAGGAGGATGAACTCTTCTTTCTTGTCCCCCGGAAGTTTCATGATCGTATAGTATGGTTCCATTTCCGAGTCGTGACCGGGGACATGCTTGCCCGGTATAGTCCAGAGGTCTTCCTTGTTGTAAAAGACCTGCGGATCCTGCATGTGGTATGCCCCATACATCCGGGCCTGCAAGGCCATCATGGCGCGGGGGTAACGGATATGGCTTCTCAATTCCCCGGGCATCTCATCCATCGTCTTGAAGACCCCCGGAAATATTCTGGAGTATGTCTGTATAATTGGATCCTTTGCATCGCTTATATAAAGCTTTACCGATCCGTCATAGGCGTCAACAGTTGCCTTGAGGGAGTTGCGGATGTAGTTCCCCATCTTGGCGCTCGGTTCGGAGTAAGGGAAACGATCTGTCACGGTATATCCATCCAATATCCAGACAAGACGACCCTCCGGTGATATTACCATGTACGGATCACCATCCATTTCGATAAAGGGGACAATATGGGAGACACGTTCCGTGACTTTCCTGTAGTACATGACGCGGCTGTCGGAAGTGATGTCGTCGGAAAGGAGAATGGTGAAAGAGCCGAAACGCGCTGCGAAAAGCAGTTTTTTCCAGAATGAGAGCGGAACGCCGCCGCTGCCACCATAGCTGGAGTAGACATTTTTGTCTCCCACAGGATAGTCGAACTCCTGGCGTTTTCCCTTGACAAAGATGTATTCATTGGATGTCTCACCATAATAGATCTCGGGACGGGTAATATTGATGTCTGTTGTTGAGACCGGTGGAATATCCTTGATAAAGAATTCCGGAAGGCCTTCGGCGGATATGCGATTCACGGGGCCAAGAACAGCGCCATAGCCGTGGGTGTATGTGAGGTGTTCATTGACCCACGTCTTTGAAGGCAGCGCCTGGTAGGAAAGCTCCCGTGGGGAGAGCATAACCTGACGGTACTCCCCGTTAACTATGTAGCGGTCGTTGTGGACACTGGTAAATTTATAATATGTACGCATCTCCTGAAGCTGGCCGTACGTCTGGAGAAGAGGGGCATGATCCCACAGGCGTATATTTTTCATGGTAATGTCATTTTTTCTCAGGACTTCCCGGGTGAGGTTTTCCTCTAACGGGAATTCCTGATCCTCAATATCCTGAAGCTGATACGCCATCCTTGTATACTGTATGTTTTTTTCAAGGTACGGCATTTCGAGAACAATCTCATTGGGAATCACCTTGAATTTCTGTATGAGTGCGGGATATATGCTCCGGCCGGCGATGCTAACTACTAGAAATGCGAGTATGGCTGCCGCGGGAACACGCCAGTCGGGGCGAAAGGCGTAATAAATCACCGACAGCCCGCATAAAACACAAACCACCATGAGGGTCTTGAGAACCCAAAGCTGCGTAGTGACTTCCGTATAGCCGGGACCGAAGACCACCCCACGTTTCGTAAACAGTATCTCGTTCAACTCCAGCCAGACACCAAATGTTCCCCAGAAGAACAGTGCGGCCGCCAGAATGGCGAGGTGCATCCTGGCTTGCGGTGCAATCTGCCAGGTTCTGGGAGGTACAAAGCGGAAGGAACGGCGGGTAAGATATATAAATCCAGTAGCTATGACAGTGAAGATGATCGTAAACATGAGCCAGCCATAGACATGTGTCAAAAAGGGCAAACTAAAGATATAGAAGCTTATGTCTTTGTGGAAGAGAGGATCGGTGATGCCAAAGGAAGTGGCGTTAGTACAGAGCAAAAAATTCTCCCATTGGCCGGTTCCGTACGAAGCCGCAAAAAGCGCCAAAACAACTGAAGCGGCCAAGATGAGCACCTGCAGTCTCTTGCTTTCTATCTCCCACGGCGGCGCCTGGGCGGTACCTCCCGCATCGAAGACAACTATCGGAGAGGACATTCTCACGGCCAGGAAAAGGTTTAAATAGAAGATGATGAAAAAGACAATACCGAAGAGGGCTGCCATCTTCAATTTTGTTAAGAGGGTGATGTAAAAAATATCCTGATAGCCCACTTCCTGAAACCAGAGCCAGTCTGCGATAAGCATGATCACCTGCGTAGAGACGGTGAATATGCCAAAAACAACGACGAAGAGAAGCAACATCTTGAAGTTTTGGAACCGAAGATGGGGAACCTTGAAATTAGCCATTATTCTTTTCCTCCAGACCTTTATCGTAGGTAAATGAGCGCAAAATGTCAAGAAGCAATGCGGATTGAATAGGAATTGCCTGTCCATGAGATAAATCGACTTTGCATATTTGCTTCCACATGCTATATATCAGCGCCGTTTAATTAGATAGTTTTTCAGCATACATTATCTCGATCGCGGAGAGCTTTATTTTTCATTGCAATTTCGAAAAGAGGTCTATCCATGCAGAAAGAAGTCATTAAAGCAAACATCGTCGTTTTTATCGCCAGCTTCTGCACGTTGGTTATTGAATTGGTTGCCGGAAGGATCATGGCGCCGCATGTGGGTGTATCCCTCTATACATGGACAAGCATTATCGGTGTTGTCCTTGCCGGTATCAGCATAGGCGCGTATGTGGGCGGTTTGATTGCCGACCGGTTTCCCCGGCCCTCGACACTCGGCTGGCTCCTCTTTCTTTCCGGCATAGGGGCTCTTTCCATTTCACCGCTCACAAACCTTCTGGGAGCGACCCATCTTCAGACCACGCTGATGATGCGGATATTAGTCCTCACTACTTTTATCTTCTTTATCCCGTCTTGCATCTTAGGCATGATTTCCCCCGTCGTGGTTAAGCTCACACTTCACAACCTCGCAAAGACAGGCAATGTGGTGGGAAAGATCTATGCCTTTTCCACACTCGGCTCGATCATAGGGACCTTTGCCACGGGCTTCTTTCTCATCTCCTGGATGGGAACGAGGAATATTCTATTGACCGTGGGTATTATTCTCATAATTTCTGCTATGATCTTCGGAGGGATTTTCACCAGAAAAAAAACATCTGCCATTTTCTTTGCAGTATTTATTCTGATTTTTGTTTCGCTCGCCTGGACATTCTATGGTTATGCCTTCAAAATGCCTCTCGATGACAAGACCTATTTTTTCAAAGAAAGTAACTACTATACAATCCAGGTGAGGAAGTGCCTCACAAAAGATGAACGGGTCTGGGCGGATGCGCTGGTCTTAGACCATCTCATCCACTCCATAAATGTCTATGACGACCCTTTCCATCTGGATTATGAATACATAAGGATATACGAAGAACTTATGAGGTGGAGGATGAATAGGGCGGGAACCCTGAAAACCCTGTTCATCGGCGGTGGGGGGTATACCCTGCCCCGCTCCCTTGAGTTGATGTATCCTACGGCAGAGATCGACGTTGTGGAGATTGATCCGGAAATAACGCGGGTGGTTCATGAATATCTCGGAGTGCCCGAGAACACGCGGATCAGATCCTTCAATGAAGACGGCCGCTGGTTTGTCATGAATAGCACCGAAATAGAAAAATATGATTTCATCGTCGGAGACGCCTTCAATGACCTGTCAATTCCCTACCATCTGACAACCAAGGAGTTTGCCCTGCAAATGGCCCGGCTTTTGAAGCCGGATGGCATCCTCATGGCCAATGTGATTGACAGTTACCAGAAGGGACTATTTATGCCTTCCTACATCCGGACGCTGGAAGAAGTGTTCGGCAAGGGAAATGTCCACCTTGTCTCCCCGAAGCTCGATCAAGAAAATACGGGTATCAGCACCCGTGTCATCGTGGCGAGCAAGCGTGGTGTTGATATGAATGACTTCGTTCAATTCATCGGGGAAAAGGGCGGCAAGGATGTCATGTCCCACGTTATGTCCCAGGAACAACTCCAGCAATATCTCACCGAGCGGCCTTCCGTTGTCCTCACCGATGACTATGTTCCGGTGGACAATTTGATAGCCCCCATCTTCGAAGAACGGTATGGCTATCGAAGGCATTAATTTTTACTTATTCCGGAAAGAGGAAATACCATGCTGACGGATGTTCAACTTAACAGATATGCAGACGTGCTCATCTGGGCATTGAAGGTGGCGAGAAAAAATCCGTTCAAAAAACAGGATACCATTCTCCTCCAATATGATCGCCAGGCCCTCGGACTCGCGGAAATCCTCTATAACAGGATACTGGACATGGGTATGAATCCGATTCAAAGGATGGGCCTGACAGTTCCCATGGAATGCGGCTTCTACGGAGTTGCGAATGGGAAACAGCTCGTCTATCTGCCTCCAGGAGATAAAGAACTATACAAGAGCATAAACGGCAGGATATTTCTCCATGCACCGGACGCCCTCACCCACCTGAAGGACGTCGATCCGATGAGAATCGGGAAGGTCCTCGTGGCAAGAAAGCCTTTCCGGGATATTCTCAACAAGCGCGAGGAGGACGGTCTTTACAGCTGGACCCTCAGCACCCTCCCTACAGATGAGCTGGCGAAGCAGGCAAGGATGTCGATTGACAAGTATACAGAGCAGATTGTCAAGGCCTGCTACCTGGATTTTGACGATCCCGTTTCCCGCTGGCAGGCAATTCTCAAAAAAATCACGGTCATCAAGAGATGGCTGAACAGCCTCGACGTGAAATCCCTTCATATCGAATCCGAGAATGTTGATCTCACGATAAAGCCGGGGGACAGGAGACTTTGGATAGGCATATCCGGGCATAATATACCGAGCTTTGAAATATTCACTTCGCCTGATTGGCGGGGCACGGAAGGCCGGTATTTTGCGAATCTGCCTTCTTTCCGCAGCGGCAATTATGTGGAGGGGGTGCGCATGACCTTTGATAAAGGCGCGGTGACTAAGATCGGGGCGGATACGGGTGAGGGTTTTACCGTTAAGCAGCTTTCCATGGACAGGGGAGCGCGCCGGATCGGGGAATTTTCACTTACAGACAGACGTTTCTCCCGGATCGACCGTTTTATGGCCGATACGCTTTACGATGAAAATCACGGCGGCAGATATGGAAACTGCCATCTTGCCCTTGGTTCTTCCTACAGCGTTACATACAATGGAGATCCATCAGAACTCACAAAAGAAGCAAAAAAGAAGATGGGATTCAATGACTCAGCCCTTCACTGGGACCTCGTCAATACGGAAGATAAGACAGTAACAGCAGCCCTTGCCACAGGGGAAAAGATTCTCATCTATACGGACGGCACGTTCAAACACTGATCCCACCGTTGTTCTTCTCTATGCCTGAAATCGAAGATACGGACAGACACAAAGACAAGTGTCACTCTTGATCTTTGACATAATTTCGGCAGTGGGGACAAAAGATTCTGTTTGTGGAGTCGCAATAGGTATTTTCCGTGTTGCATATAGGGCAATAAAAAATGCTTTTGATGCGGGCACTGGACCGTGGCAAATCCCTGCCGCACAATCGGCAGACCCGCAAATCTCTTTCGATTGTTCCTCTACAGAAAGGACATTTTTTCATATGTAAATCTTACGTATCAGGGATGGTAACAGAATATCTATGGCCGGTTTATATAGCAAGGAAAAAGAAGCTGGTTCGGGCGTCGTAATCAAACAGAACCATCTGCAAAAAGATCAGTGATGAATGACCACTCTGTGTTTGCATCTGAAGAAATTTTTTCTATCATCGCTTCAAAATCCTGCCACATGGCTTCGTTGGTCATTTCACAGCTATGCCCCCAGAAGGAAAAAACTGCATTCCTTTCCTTCGCATCGTTAAACCTGGGCCAGAAATCGAAAGACAGAAAATGACAACTAAAATTAAATTCGAAAGGATCGCGGGGCGGGAAAATGCTCTCGTCATTTTGACCACCCCGTGCCCATATATATCCGGCAGACCGGAGGGCGGCCTTTACCCTTTCATTGTATGCATTGAATGGATAGCAGAATCCAAGGACAGGTTTTCTGAAAATACCCTGCAGGATATCACGGCTCGCCCTTACCTCCCAATCCAATTGGTCCGCTGAAACTTCCGTCAGGCACGGATGGGTCATGGAATGGCTGCAAACCTCAAATCCGCTGTATATGTCGGGCAGCTCGCCGGTACGGAGCCTCCATACCTCCCTCCCTTCATGAATCCAACCGAACGATCTCTCTTCACGATATAGCCCCGGATTGAGACTGAATGTGGCTTTCGCATTGTAACGGCGCAGTATATCAGTCAGACGGACATCATCGACGATTCCGTCATCCCAGCATTGAATCACTTTCATCTGAGGTTCGCTTGACTGCCGGATTTTCTAAATATACCATGTTCCATGAGAAGGACGATAATGACTCCCACGACAAACCCGTTTCCGACAATGGGCCGTAAGAGCTGGGGGAATTCTTGGAAAAAGTGGGCCGGCGTAAAAGCTATCACTGTTGCAATCAGGATAGGCATGCCGATAATCATTCCGTCGTCAAATGTCAATTCCCGCAAAGACTCAAAGGCTACGAGCAGGCCGGCCGACACCTGCGAGCACAGCAAGTAAAACATGATGCTGCCGATCACAACTGGAGGAACGATCCCCAAGAAGCCTATTGTCATGGGAGAAAAGGATATCAAGAACAGAATCGCCGCTGCCGGCAGCAAGGTAAATCGTGACATGCAACCCGTAGCAGCGACAACGCCGACGCTCATGGAATAATTAACCTGTCCTATGACGCCGAAAACTCCTGCCGTAACATTGGCCAGGCCTGTAAAAAAAACACCCCAGTTAAGTCTTTTTGCGATGTCTTCAGTATTTACGAGAGCATTCATGGACTGCATCGAACCGAGATCATTAATCGACAAGGCCACAAAGCATACAAAGAAGGAAATCAAAAGCCCTGTGTCGAAAGATAGATGGCCGATCATGTTCGTAAAAAATGGTGCGATGAATTTCGAAGATGCTACAGCCGTCATATTGAGGCTCTCCGGGAAGATAAGAAAATAGACGACGCTCCCGCCCAGCATGGAGAGCATTATCAGAACAGATTTCCATATTCCCGTAAGGAGCCTGTGGAGAATCAGTGTAACCGTAGTAAGCATCAGGGCATAAATCATATTCACATGCGGACTTGTCCCCTGTGGGTCTGTCACAAGTTTCAGGATGGTCGGTGTCAGCGTAAAGGCAATCAGCAAGAGCACTACCGCCACGACACGGGGTGTGAACAGCCGCTGGAGATGCCCGAAAACACCCGTTATGCCCGCGAGCGCCAGGATCACCCCTCCGCTGATTACAGCCGTAGATATGGCATTCAGGTCTAATCCATGGCTGGAAATAATGCCGATTAGAATCACCGAAGACGGTCCCATGATGAGAGGCAGGCGGTGGCCCCAGAGGATTTCAAGAACGAGGAAGATGGCAATGATGAAGGCCATCTTTTGCAAGTATGTCGTTTGGTCAGCAGGATCGGCCAAGTGGTAGGCAGCAGCAATCTTACCCAAGATTATCAGGAAAGGTACCATGAGAGCGCACCACTGAAGTCCCATCAGAAGCGTCTCTCCCGGAGGCGGCCGATCTTCAAGGCCGTACCGAAATTCCATAGGATTAATCCTTCTCTCAGATTCCGCGTCCGACCCTTTATTTCAAAGAATCAGGGACACGAAAGAAAAACTCGTTTAAACAGCCGCGCTCCAGATCAACATGGATCATCCTGTCCCTGAAAATATTTCCACGCCCCAACATGATTTTGAGGACTTCCATTACTTGGAAGGCGGCTATAAGAAAAGGGGTAACACCGGGAACACCAAGAACGGCCTGTGGACTTTCTCGATCCATGCGTTTTGCCTCTTCGACCCCATAGATGTTCTTAAGTCCCGGATCACCGGGGAAAATAGTCATGACCCAGCCTTCAAAGCCGGCCAGTGTGCCGTGCACCAGAGGAATCCCCAGCTTTCTTGCTGCCCCCTCCAGAAGAAATCGATCCGGTACATTATCCAGCGCATCGACAATTACATCCGATCCGGCAAGAATCTCTTCGGCATTCGAAGCATCGAGTTTAATCTGGTGGGGAAAAACCTTTACTCCCGGATTGATGGCCGTAACTGCAGAGACTGCTTCGTGCGTTTTTGGACTTCCCAGAGTCTTCATATTGCAGAGAGCCTGGCGATTCAGGTTCGTTTCATCAAAAACGTCCTGATCGACCACTATCAGAGACCCGATGCCAACCCTTGCAAGCAACAAAATGACATTACCGCCCAAGCCCCCCGCACCGATTATGGCTATCTTCGATTCGGCTAGCTTAAGCTGCTCTTCCGTGGATATTGCATCCAGGTTCCGGATGTAGCGGTACGGATAGATGCCCATTTTCAGCATCTCTATGTAGATGTCATGAACGCTGATGTGATATTCATCTGCGATCACAAGGGCATCATGATCCTTCAGGGTTTGCAAACGGCGGCCCGCCTGGTCCGTGATGCTTGCAGCTTTTTCCCGAATCGATCCGTGCAATCCTTTTTTCTTATCCTGATTCACTTTCGTTCCTCGTTAATGCAGGGATTTTACCATGCGGCATATGTCATAGACTATTCCTGTCCGATGGGCAATAAGATAAATCAGTTAACCTCTCCACTCACAAAACATTTGAGGAAAGGAGAGATAAGGTTTATGATAGTTCTGAGACTTCCAAAGAAACTGTCATTGGCGCATAGTATGAAAGTTGAATTAAATCTATTTGCCTCCCTCGCACGATATGCACCGGATAAGACCGGAAGCCATAGTCATCGTATGCTGGACGTAGCCGAAGGGACAACGATCATGACACTCCTAAACCGCATGGAACTCCCCATTGATAAAATAAAAATGATTTTTTTGAACGGCCTGCATGCCGCAGGCGATGAAGTCTTAAGAGACGGGGACCGGGTGGGTGTCTTTCCGCCGGTAGCCGGGGGTTAGACTGTTTTGACCTGTAAGAAAATATCTCCCATTCCCCAATCCATTTCCAAAAATTGTTTGAACTCAAATTGCCGGCCATCTGCAAGGACATCCCCACAGCCTCTTTGGAAATCATCTGCCCGAGCTTTGAGGACATCCTTAAACTTGTCACTTTCGACCCAGATGCCATGTCTTAAAAAAATCGGCCCCACTTCCTGAAGCGGTATGTTGAAAAGTTTCACTAGAACCTTGCCGGACTGCATGGAAGCCGACGTTGTCTCCCCCTTGAAAGAGATCTGGTCACGCATGGGCGCATAGTAGCCTCCCCTGCGCAATATGGCCCCGGCCAACCCCGGCATGGCGGCGGAAAGGGATAGAGTTGCCCCGTCCCTGAGGGTTGCCGTTTCTACATTATCGACGGGCTGACCGTCCAGGAAGATCGTCTGGATCCTCTTTTCAAGATATTCAGGTGACAGGCCTATTTGTTCACAGAGAAATGATTTAACGCTGCATCCGACAGTTCCCTTGATCCAAAATCCGTTCTGCAAAAGCTGAGAAAAGGCCGGGAGCAGGCTGGCCTCAACTGTCAGTGAAATGTGTCTTGGAGAGGTACTCTGGAAAATCGTCTTCCCATTGGATTTCTCACGACGGGTCATCTATGACACTTCCTCCTCCGGATAAACGAACGGGGCGGCCCGTTTCAGGCCGCCCCGTCGAATACACGCTCTGAGAGACTTTTACCTACCAGTTGTGCACACTGTCCAGATCTTCATCCGTCACCTGGAACGTCACATTATGGGGTGGAAGGGATTCCTTCTTGAAGTACTCGGGCAGCCGATCATGTTTTGCTGTGAAACCTGCACGGGCATTGAAGTCTCTCTCCATCTTGAGCACTTTCTTGCCCAGTTCGGTTACATCATTACCAGTCAGGTTCAGACCGTAAAAGGTATTGAGCAGATCGAGCAGTGCCTGGAATGTCTCCGGTTGATCCAGAACCGCGAAGGCAATAAAGAGGCACATGCCCGTGGAATCAATAGCTGCGGTGGCAATCTGGAGATTTCTGGAGAGTTCTACCTGCCCTTCCGGCTTCAGCGGATCCACATACCCCCCAACCTTGAGGATATTAGTCGCGACTGCGTATCCTGCCGTGTGATCGGCCCCCATCGTACTTGTGGCATAGGTAACCCCGATGCCCTGAACAGCGCGTGGGTCATATGCCGGCATGGACTGACTCTTGACGACGGGAACCCTCTCGACGCCGAAAACCTTGCCGGTGACTGCGGCCCCATTCCCCAGGATGCGTCCAAGATCGGTGCCTTTCCCCACCTCTTTGATGAGCCTGATGGCTGCATCGGCATCACCAAACTTCGCAAGCCCTGCCTCCATGGCGACCCCAATGGTTGCTCCCATCTCGATGGTATCAATGCCGTAATCGTCATCCAGGCGGTCCATCATGGCAATCGCATCCAGGTCGTCGATCCCACAGTTTGCACCGTGGGCCCAGACCGTTTCATATTCCGGCTGTTTGGTCAGATATTTGCCGTCCTTATCCATATAAATACCCGAACATTGGATGACACAGCCCCGGTGGCAGCCGTGGGTGGGATTACCGCCGCGGGCCTTTTCTAATTCAGCCTCCGTTTCTCCACTGATTTTGGAGGTTCCCGGAAAGCGGCCCAAAAGGAAGTTATTAGTCGGATATGCGCCGGCTTCATTGATCACGTTGGCCAGTATGTTGGTTCCGTAAGCGGGAAGCCCTTCGCCGGTGACGGGATGTTTTTTAAGGCCATCAACCCATGCCTTATTGGCTTGTGTGAATTTCTCCGGGTCTTTAGGTACACGGTTCTTGAGACCCGTATCATCAAGGACAATGACCTTCACGCCTTTGGAGCCCATCACCGCCCCGCCCCCGCCGCGTCCGGCATGGCGCGTAGGCCGCATTTCCATGTCGGTAAAGGCTATTGAGGCGGCGGACATCTTCATTTCGCCTGCCGGTCCGATAGAGATGCACGAGATTTTGTCTCCATACTCTCCCTTCATCTTTTCTACCAGAGCGTAATTACCCAGCAGCTTGAGGCTGTTGTCAGGGGTTATCTTTACCCCATCCTTATTGATAAATACCTTGTATAGATTGTTGCCTTTGGACTTTCCTTCCAAGATGATCGCTGCGTAGCCAAGTCTCGCCAGCACCTGGGAGGGTTGCCCCCCTGAGTTAGATTCTTTGATGGTGCCTGTCAGCGGACCCTTGAAGCCCACTGAAATGCGTCCCGACATAGCTGCGCTTGTTCCACTGAGTAAGCCGGGTGCGATAACGAGTTTGTTATCCTCGCTTAACGGATGACACAGCGGGGGTACTTCCTTGGAAATAACGGAAGAGGTGAGCGCCCGTCCTCCCAGTCCGGCATATTCCCCCGATGGAACGACACTTACTTTTGGACCGCCACTGGCCCCCATGTTGATTCTGATAATGTCCATAAAAGCCCTCCTTTCCCGGTGGGATTGCGCAACAACTCAGGGCCACTGAGGTCCTGAATCCTGGCAACATTTTTAGATAAACATAAGAGTCTATTCACTACCCGGATTCCAATGAACAAGAGCATGAAAAGAAGAAATGAATTGAGACCGTCGAAACTAATATATGGGCATTCTACCTATGATGTAAAGATTGTCAAGTAAAAGAAATTAAAAGGGATTATGTCAAATAACACATAACAGCGAAGAAGCATTTGGAATGGATGGCCCTTCCTTAACGGTCAAAAAAATTTAAAAAATTCTTGACAAGAATGATTCTTATATTATAATAGTTCTAAAATATAACGACTGCTGAACATGACGTATAAGAAAAAGAAATACCCCATAAGACTTACCCCTCAGAGGCTCGCTATCCTTGAATACCTCGAGGGAAATAAAGCGCATCCGTCCGCAAGCGATATATATAAGGCAGTATCTGAAAAGTACCCGATGATGTCCTTCGCAACGGTATACAATACCCTCGATACCTTGAGCGGGAAAAAACAGGTTCTCGAATTATCCATTGATCCTCAAAAAAAGCGCTTCGATCCGAATACAAAACCGCACCACCATCTAATATGCATGGAATGCAAGGCGATTACTGATATTCATCGTAAATTTGCCCTCGATTTAACGGATGGCGAAAGGTGTGACTACAAAATAATGGGAAATCATGTCGATTTCTATGGAGTCTGCTCTAATTGTAAGAAAAAAACAAAGTGAAGCATAGAAAAACTGGTGGAGGTGAAGAAATGGTAAAACTTTGGAGATGTGAAATTTGCGGAGATCCTTATATCGGAAGTGCACCACCGCAGAACTGCCCCTTTTGTGGAGCTCACCTATCCTACATGAAGAAGGTGAAACAGGCCGTCGTGAGCTTCGATGTTACGCTCTCTGACAAAGACAGGGCCAATGCTGAACATGCCCTTCAGGTAGAAGTAAGTAATGCTACTTTTTATTTCTGTGCCGCAGAAAAAACCAATGATGATGAGGGAAAGCTCTTGTTTAAAGCATTGGGTAAGATTGAGGCCGAACATGCGGCCATATGGAGAAAGATACTGAAACTTGCAAAGGTGCCAACCGGAAACGAAACATGTCATACCGAGAATGTTCAAAACCTGAATGAATCCCATGAAAGGGAAACGAGAGCCATTGCATTCTATAAAAAGGCGAGCGGAGAATCTGACAATTCAAGGGTGAGACAGATTTTTGAAGCATTAGTGGAAATTGAAACAGATCATCTGCACTTATCTGAAGAAAGACTTAAATAAAAATTTAAGGAGGCAGACCAATGTCCAAGACAGAACAGTATTTGAAAGAAGCATTTGCGGGGGAATCCCAGGCCAATCGCAAGTACCTGGCCTTTGCAGCTAAAGCTGACCAGGAAGGCTATCCACAGGTTGCGCGTCTCTTCCGGGCGGCGGCGGAGGCTGAAACAATCCATGCTCACAGTCACCTTCGGGCGCTCAATGGCGTAAAAAGCACAAAGGAAAATCTTCTCGAGGCCATTGCCGGCGAGACCCATGAGTTTATGAAGATGTATCCGGAGATGATCGAAGCGGCCAAGGCGGAAGGACATAAGGTAGGGCAAAGATCATTCAGCTATGCCAATGAGGTAGAAAAAATACACGCGCAGCTTTATCAAAGTCTTCTGGACAATCTTGGGAAACCAGGGGAGACCTATCCCTATTATATCTGTCCCGTCTGCGGATTGACGGCGGAGAAGGAAGCGCCGGCCATATGTCCCGTGTGTGGAACCAAAGGGTCGATGTTCCGGCGGGTTGATTGATTGTGACTGCGTCGCGTCATTGCGACACAGTCTCCAAGGGAGACGGAAATATGGAAACAGAATATATACCTATATTCCTTGAGAAGAAGAATGGACTTGTGAACGGCGCTTGGATGCACGCCGATGCGCGTATTAATGCGAGGATTCTGCCTCTCGCCTATACCTCTGATCTCGGCATTCTCAGGCTCATAGTGAGTAATCTTGATAAGGCGGCGGGAGTGCTTAAGAAAAAGGGGTTGATCGTCAGGCAGACGGCCGATGCCGTAGAAGTAGTTCCGGACGGGTCATGCGGACTCCTGGACATTCTCAGGACGCTCGCGGAGCATGGTATCGACCCCGAATTGACGGGCATAATACCAGGGATATATCAGGGCTGATGATATCACTCCCTGCCGGTACGGCAGGCACAGATTAAAATTATGCAATACGGCTCCGGTAAACATCGGCCTGATAAATTTCTTCCAAAGGCCGCCGGGGCCATTCTTTTTCCGTCAGCCAATGGATATACTTAAGAGTGACGAAGCCATCGAACCAGCGGTGGAAAGCGTCCAGCAAAGCATCTCTGGTCTTATATTGCCTCTGGAAACGTCCCCAAATTCCGGGAAATCCGCGACTCTCCAGAAATTCCCTGGTGGCGGGACTCGTAAGCTCGGCGTAAATTCGGTCATCCCCAGCATCAGTATAAGTGGATACCGCCGTAAGGAGTTCGCGCAGACATACGAACACCCGGAAATCATACGCCAGGATAACCTCTCTGCCATTGAGGACTGCTTCAGCCATGCGCTTGCCGGTGCCGAATGGCACACGCCGGGAGATGCGGGCCGAGGGGAAGACCATGGTCCTATTTATTTCACAGATGCCCCCTGTTTTCGCGATCTCCACGCAGAAGTAGAAGTCTTCTCCCGCCTGCCTGCGGGCCGCAAAACCGTTGGCGCGGATATAACCGGAAGCGGTAAAGCAGATGCAGGAGCCAATGGTGTGAAAGGCGTAAGGTGAGCCGGCCCAGCGGAGACCCTCAACATAGTAATTCAGAAATGCCTCGTACTCATCAATGGCAGCCTGACTCTCAGGCGAATCTGCCTTTTGGTGTTTGAAAGAAATAACCCCTCCCGCGCAACCGCTCTTCATGAGCTCACGTCCGGCAGTCTCCAGGTAGTCGGGGGATACGATGGTATCCGCATCAAGACTGAAGAAAATAAAATCATCAAGGGCAATTGGTTTTTTCAACCCCAATAAAAAGGCAAGCGCGCTATCACATCCGATCTTTCGGGCAAGCCCGACACCCCCCCAGTGAGGAAGTTCATGCCCGGAGGAAGACGCATCGATCCAGGCGAGGGGAAGCGCTCTACTCGCACTTTTATCTTCCAGCCACTTCAGAGTCTGCGCGTTATCATCTATCTGTTCCATGAGTTCAATCTGATTTGCCGCATCGCCCAATTCCGGCGGACGATTATTCACGACCACCAGAACAAGGGTATCGTCGAGAATATCCGTCGGCACACTGCTCGTCAGCGATTCGATAGTTAAGGGCAGGTGCACTCTTTCCGCCAATGCCGGGATCACTACTGCCCGCCGGTAGCTCCGGCTACGGTCAAACTGTCCTCCAATTGGCCGGATTACCGCCCTTTTGTTAAGATATTTCACCTGGTATGACCACCCAATTTGTTGTTGATATTTTGTTTTGCCTCAAGACCCTTAGTGATTGAATAAATCTTTCTCCGAAGAGGCTGTCGACTACTTATCACGCCGTTCCTCACGGAGGCAATGCAGTATTCGCAAGAAAATATTTCTTGACATTAGAACGGCAGTTCTAATACAATTCCATCATGGAAGAAGGTAGGAGAACAATCAGGACTGTAGAGAACAGAATTGCCGCCTTTTTCCGCGAGAACAGGCGGATGCCGACCTATTCCGAGATGCTCCATATCCTAGGTGTGAGGTCTAAGAGTGTTGTCCATTTCTGGGTAAAAAAGCTCCTTGCCAATGGATTACTGGAAAAAGATGCGCGGGGATTTTTAAGGCCAACGCGTCGCTCCCTTGCCCTGCCCATGGTCGGAGAGGTCGCCGCCGGCTTCCCCTCCCCCGCCGAAGAAGAACTCCGCGATGTCATCTCCTTTGATGAGTACCTTATCACCCGACCGGGTTCTTCCTTTCTCTTCACGGTCAGTGGTGACTCCATGACAGGAGCGGGCATCATGGAGGGCGACCTCGTCATTGTGGAAAGGGGGCGGGAACCGCGAAACGGCGATATTGTTATTGCTGAAGTGGATGGTGAATGGACGATAAAATACTTCCGGAAAGAAGGAAGGAACGTCATCCTCGAGGCAGCCAATCCGAAATATAAGACCATCAGACCGAAATCAGAACTGCGCCTCGGCGGCGTCGTTTCGGCAGTGATAAGGAAATACCATAGATAAAGTATTTTCTTTCTCCACCTTCAGGATATTTAAGATGATACTCGTGAAATTCATATTAGTAGTTATTCTAGGTTTCATCGTAGGTTGCGGTGTCTTTTACTTCCGTCAGGAGAACATGATTTTTTACCCTGAAACCCTCCCGCCCGATTTCCAATACAGTTTCCCCGCCCGTTTTGACGAAGTTACACTCAGCGTTGACGGCGCTGCCATTAACGCCTTGCATTTCAAGACTGATAATCCGAAAGGGGTCATTATCTATTTTCACGGCAACGCGGGAAACCTCCGTGGCTGGGGCGAAGTTGCCCTTGATTTCACGAGGCTAAGTTACGATGTGCTCATACCGGATTACAGGGGGTATGGAAAAAGTACAGGAAAGATACGCAACGAGGAAATGCTGCACCGCGATGCGGCAGTTGCTTACAACTATCTCAAGGAGCGCTATTTCGAAAATCAAATCACAATCTATGGAAGATCAATAGGGACGGGGATTGCAGTCTATCTCGCAAAAGAGACCAGGCCGCGCATGCTCATTTTCGAGTCGCCAATTTTCAACATGCAGGACCTTGCGAAACATCACTATCCTTTCATGCCGTCATGGCTTATCGGTTTAGTCCTCAAATATCCAATGCGCACGGACTTGTGGATAGCTGACGTCCCCTGCCCTGTTTATTTATTTCACGGTACAGAAGATGATGTTGTCCCCTACAACTCGAGTGAGCGTCTCCTCAAGCTGACCAGAACGCAAAGCCGGTTAATCACAATTCCAGGCGGCGGGCATAACAATCTGAACAACTTCCCGCTCTATCATGAAGAACTGGAACGCATCCTGAAGTAGAAAAATCTATCCTGGGAGCACTACGCCAATTAATGGCTATGGCTCTCACGGTGCTCCCATTATAAAGGGAAAAATATGCCGACCTGGATTATAATACTTCTTACTGTAATGGGGATTCTCATTGTCTGCAAATTGCTCTTTGCCTTTTCCCTTGTTTCCGTGTTCCCGATTACCCAGGGCGCCATGTTCCACCCCTCCGCCCGTGTCAGGGTCAGGACATTCCTGGATCATGTGCCGATGAAGGCGGGTGATCTTCTTGTTGATATCGGGTGCGGGGACGGGAGGGTTCTCCGGGCGGCGAAGCGGCGCTATGGTGTCAGGGCGCTGGGGTTTGAGGTAAACCCTCTAGCTTATGCGCTGGCGCGCCTTTGCACCATCGGTATGGAAGGGATTGAGGTGAGGCTGCGCAATTTCTGGAATGTGGATATCGGAGATGCCGATGTGGTTTTCTGTTATCTTTTCCCTGATGTCATGGGCAGGCTTGCCCAGAAACTGGTGAGAGAGCTTCGTCCCGGAACCCGTGTCATTTCCTGCAATTTCCCGCTACCGGGATGGAGGCATAGAGAATTACTTTATCCTGAATCCTCACTTCATGCCGATCCCATCTATCTCTATCAGATCCCGGCAGATTCCGGCTGTTAGTCTACGTCCAAGCGATAGTTGTATGCATAATCTCGAGCGACCTCGAGTTCGTAATGTTTAATGTTGTAAAACACGGCCAAGTCGTAATTATTGATGGCATAGTAGGACTTGCTCAAACTTAGGTAAGGCTCCGCGAAAAAAGGATCGGCTGCGACGGCCTTTCTAAATTGGTCAATTGCGTCTCTATGCATACCTTGCGAGGCGAGGGTTAGACCACTCGTGTAATAGGCAATCGCCTCATCGCTGCTCTGAGGATTGACACTGATATAGTACGATTGTGACGGAGCACAGCCCGTTGCGACAAGTAGAAAAATCAAAAATAAACATGAATGAACCTTTCTCATTGCCCCCATCTCCTTTCATTGCGGTGCTTTATTGATGTATTAAAACTTCGTGTGAAGGTCACACCTGTATCTCAAAAATATTGCAATATTAAGATCAAGTATAGGGTAAATAGAATTTTATGTCAAAGAAAATGATCCCCTGTATTTACGTCGGCACATCGGGCTGGAATTACGGTCACTGGAAGGATATCCTCCTGCACTATCTTCTTGTTGATTTATAAATATCCAGACACTATTGATATGATTATAGCCAGACCTTTAAGTTCCTGCTGCTCATAGCATTTCGCTTGAATCCCTAACCCCTTGACCCCTTGAATCATGAAGATGCTAACAGCGTTCCCTGAGATGATGCAAATTGACCCATGCCCATCTTTTAATCTATCCATTATTTAACTTTAGGTCTTTTATTCCTCACTTCAACTTTTCCGGTATCAGTTTCTTTCCATTCCCCCGTATCAAAATCCAGGAGTTCTGCGGGCCGGAACAATCCCTTGTATCGCATGGAGCTCATCTCATTTATGCAATACCCTAAGTAGTAATACTTAAGACCTCTGTCGCGGGCCCACTCGATCTCCTTCATGATGGAAAAGGTTCCGGGAGAGAAGGAACTGAACCGCGGCTCAAAAGAGAAGTAGATTGTTGAGAGGGATTCTTCTCCCAGATCAAGAAATCCATTCCCTGCGAGCCTGCCGTCTATAAACAATGCAGAAACAAGAAGCCGCGTCGGCGACACAAAAAACTCGTTGAAGTATCCGCCCAAATCACACGGAGGTTTATGATAGCGGATACGCAGGAATCTGTTGTAGAGTGAGAGACTTTTTTTGATATACTTGACTGCAAACTCCGCAGGCTCGAACATCTTGAATTCAGTCTCTGTGTTTTTTCTAAGGACGCGACGCTGGCTCTTTGAAGGTTCGAACATCTCCACGGGCACGCGAATGGGGAGACAGCGCCGGCAATTGCTGCAGCTGTTGCGATAGAAATACGACGAGACATGACGCCAGCCCCGCGCAAGAAATTCATCGGTCTGCCGGGGAGAAAGATTTGCATTCCACAAAAATGCCTCTTCCACAGGGGCCGTGATTTCCGGGAAATACGTGCATGGCCTGTGAGTGACACTGCTCAGATCTCTAAGGAAGTCACGTTTCCTTTTCATCGCTGTTAAATTTACTTGCGAGCGCTGCTGTCGTGCCCGCTAAAGCTCCTATCCAGCTTTTGTTGTATGGCGCCGCCCTGACATTCCAGGGAAGATCAAACCAGCGGCTCTATTTCAAGCTTCGGCTCCAGGGTCTCATTGGCCCTCTGAAGGTTTTCGTGTGAAGAATATACGGCAATGACCGCTGTATCCGCTGCCCTTGCGAAATAACGGGAGGCGGCTTCCAGCAGCAGTTCCGGTGTCATGTCAAGGATCATGTGTCTGAATTTCAGGCGGTCTTCATCTGTGAGACCTGTGAGGTCACGAATCATTGCGATGTACCCCCGGCTCGAAGGATCCAAGGGTTTATCGAGAGAACCAATCGTTCCGATGATGGTCTTCTCAAGTTCCTCTCTGGAAATCTTGTTCTGCGTGATGAATTCCTCTGCCTTGCGGTAAACATTCAGGGTGTTGATTATGTTGGGGTCCCTGTATGAGAGCAAGGCGAAGGTGCCGCTCATCGGATCATATTGCGACATGCCTCCATAGGCCCCCCCCTGAACCCTGATATGCTTGTACAGATACCCGCTCGACAATTGCCGGGCCAAAACAAACATGGGGGCGGAAAGGGGATCGGCGTATGCAGGCGCCTGAAGAACCTTTGCCACATACGAGACCTGAGCGGGAATGGCGATGCCCGTATTGACGCCGGAGGAAGCCGGGATGCTGGGGTTTCCAATGCCTCCATCGGAGGATAAACGCCCGACGAAATCAGCCACACTCTCTTTCAGAAGAGAAAGCCCTTCTGCATCCGCTGTCAGATTAATGGATAGCCTGTCTTTTCTGAACACTATATGTTGCAGAACAGTCAGCTTGTCCAGAACTTCCCTTTTCCTTTCGTTGAATTTATCAGCTATGATGTTAACGAACTTGAGCTGTGTCCTGCCGTGCCACTGTTCGTCCCTGTATGCCGCTATGGATAAAGCCTGACCCGCAGACCTCCGTGCAAAAGCATGGCCCGAAGGTATAACGGAAGCATGGAGGTCATTTTTCCTTTCCGCAATCAGGTCACGCATCCGGGTTTCATTCGACATATCCCCTGTTATGAGAATATCGGAGATTATGCCGACTGCGTCTGCGATATTCCCCTGGAGGGCCTTGACCCGAAAGATCAGCTTTTGCCAGTTTTTCTTACCGTCCACGGTCATGCCTGCGGACAAGTGATAACCGATTCCCCCCGTCTTCAATACAATGCGTTTTGCCATTTCTTCGTAGTCGAGGCCTGCTGCCCCCATGTTGGCAATCAACTTTGCCAGGAGGGGGAGATAGGGCTGAAGGTCTTCCGGCACGTCGGATACATCAAACGCCAGGTTGAGGTAGGCAACGCCATTGGCAAAGATGTCATGCATCATGACCGGGACATTTTCAATGGCCGCTTTTATGGTGGGAATCGTTTCTATCGAACGCGATATATCGCTGATGCTGAGTCTCGGCAGCGCCGACGCCGCCGCAGGAGCATCCGGCTCAACTTGGAATTTTTTCAAGGCGTGGGCATCCCTGCGGATACTCTCCAGTTCGTCGCCGGAAAGTGACGCCTTAAGCAGAGCCATCTTTTTTTTGAACGCCTCATCCTGCTCCGCCTGGTAGGTCTTGCTAGGTTCCATGACGGAGAGCAGTCGGTGAGGATTGTCAAGAAACCATTTCCGGACGATCTCCTGAAAAAGCTCCGGGTTCGCTTCCCATTTCTTGCGAATGTTTTCGATGGCGCGGGGGAAATTCAAGCCTTCCAGGGGATCACCGTCATACAGCCAGGTGTGGTAGGCCCTTCCCATGAGTATGATCCCGTACGGATGCGCGCTACGGACAATCTCCTTGCCGTTGAATTCCACCTGATGAAGAGTCCCTTCGATGAGCGCCCGATCAAATCCGGATTTTGCAATGTCCTTTAGCGTATCGATGATCAATGCCTCGATGCGCGGTGTCTTATCCGGATCTGTGCCCCGCAGCCCTACGATAAATGCTATCTGCTTGAGATCAGGCTCTACTCCTGTGAGAGGAGACAGGTCTTCACCGAGCCCTGAATCGATGAGGGCCTTGCGCAGAGGACCGGCAGCGCTTCCGACCAGCATACCCGATATTATCTGAAGGAGAAGTGCTGTTTCATACTCGACGTTTTCCGCCATCATCCATGCAATGTTGACGGCTGTTTTCCCTTTTGGGTTATCCTCTTTGGCAATCGGATAGGCGCCGTGTATGGACGATGGTTTTTGCCATCTTGATTGACTCTTGATAGTTGAGTCTACCTCCACACGATCGAACCCTGCAAGCATCTCTGCCAGAAATGCCAGGTGGTCTGCCGGTGGTATGTCGCCGTAGAGGAAGAAGCGCGCGTTTGTCGGCGAGTAATAAGCACGATGAAATGCCTTGAACTGCTCATATGTAAGAAGCGGGATGTCATCGGGGTTTCCCCCTGAATCGAAGGAATAAGGGGTATCGGGGTAGAGATGCTGCTGGATGGCCTTGTACATCAGGGCCTCAGGAGAGGAATAAGCGCCCTTCATTTCATTGAAGACTATTCCCGAGATGATGAGTTCACTCTTTGCATCTTCCGGATTCGAGAATTCCAGGTGGTGACCTTCCTGACAGAACGTCTCCTTCAATAGACGGGGTCTTAGCACCAGATCCGTATATACGCGGGCAAGATTGAAGAAATCGGCCCTCACCTGGCTCGCTACGGGATAGATGGTCTTGTCTGGGTAGGTAAAGGCGTTGATGAAAGTCTGCAGCGTTCCCCTGTGCAGTTCGTTGAAGACATCCCTCAGCGGATATCGCTCCGAACCGGCAAGCACAGAGTGTTCAAGAATGTGAGGCACGCCCGTGGAATTCTCCGGTGGTGTACGAAACCCCACGGCATAGAGGTTCTCGCGGTCATCGCAGTGAAGGTGGAGGACTTTCGCGCCTGTTACTAAATGCTCCAGTTCATATGCGGTTATTCGTATTTCCGGGATCTGTAGAACGCGGAGGACGCGGAATCCGTCAACCAGAGCTCCTGCGGCAAGTGTCGGGACCGGACATCTATTGGATACTGTCATCTCGTCGCTCCCGGATATTGTTCCATTTTTCTCCGGGTAATACTCAACAGATATAATTTGACCATGTGATCGTTCCCCCTGTGATTGTATGTGATATTGCCCCAGGTGCGGATTTAGTCTGTTTCAATCATCTTCTTGAAAGATTAAGTCGCCTAGAAAAAGACAGGTCTCATGGATTAAATATACCAGAGTCAGTACGGGCAATGAAAGACAATTTTTGCGGAAACGCGAGATCAGAGGCGGGATGAAGGAAATGCTCCTAATCCGGTAGGCGACATCCGAGCATTCATAGATTCAAATTCATGCTGCACGCAGGGGCTTGATTCTTTTAATGTCTCGCTGGTAACTCTTCTGCGCTTGCCATAGGTCATAGGCCCGTTGGGCGTTAAGCCAGAATTCCGGGGTGTTGCCGAACAAGCGAGACAGCCTTAGAGCCATTGCTGGGCTCATCGCCCGACGCTCTCGTAAAATCTCATTAATGGTCTGGCGAGACACGCCAAGTGCTTCAGCCAAAGCAGCCGTAGTCAGCCCGTAATCGGGCATGAAGTCCTCCCGGAGCATTTCTCCCGGATGGGTGGGAGGTATTTCGCGTACTTCCTTGTTTTCGATACTCATAAAGTTCTCCTTAATGGTAATCAGTAATTTCAACATCATACGCATCGCCATCTTGAAAGCGGAAACATATTCGCCATTGATCGTTGATGGAAATTGCGTAAAGTCCTTCTCTATCTCCTTTCAAGGCATGGAGGCGATTACTCGGGGGTACCTTCAGGTCATCCAAGCATGTGGCAAGATCAATGAATTCCAGACGGCGAACGGCCCTTCTCAGCAGATCAGGTTGAATCCTTCTTGACTTGCCTGTGATGAAGAGTTCCCTTGTATGTTTGTCGGCGAACGATTTAATCACGATAATGCTATAACTTGTCACGTGACGCTTGTCAAGGGTTTTGTTCTCCATAAACAAATATAAGAAATGCCGATATGTATTATTGCTAATGGGATTAATTCATTGAATACGGGATGAAATGTGGAAATGCTTGACGGCTTATTTTCTGTTCAGGTAAGATGCGGACAAACTACCTTGCCTATTCCAGTAAAGATATTTTTATATATGCTTTTATATTTGGAAGGTATCTTCATACGCGGTTATCCGTATCTCCGGAATCTGTAGAACGCGGAATCCGTCAACCAGAGCTCCTGCGGCAAGTGTCGGGACCGGACATCTATTGGATACTGTCATTTTACCGCTCCCGGATATTGTTCCATTTTTCTCCGGGTAATACTCGCCAGATATGACTTGGCCATGTAACCATTCCCCCGTGATTGTATGTGATATTGCCCCAGGTGCGGATTTAGTCTGTTTCAATCATCTTCTTGAAAGAGTAAGTCGCCTGGAAAAAGACAGGTCTCATAAATTAAATATACCAGAGTCAGTACGGGCAATGAAAGACAATTTTTGCGGAAACGCGAGAGCAGAGGCGGGATGAAGGAAATGCTCATGTTCCGGGACAAAAAAATTAAGGTTCATCCGGTTGATGCGTACTTATATCTGATAATATTGAATCTAACATTGACTGACTTTCACCTACTACTGTTCACTCTGGGATAGATCTCAAAGGTAACGATTACCGGGAGTAGAACTAACCCGCTGCGCGGTAGATTTCGAGCCTTGTATTATTGACATATAATGGTTTATAATAGCGTATGTGTTATTATTCTGAAATCACGGGTTTTTTATGGGGCATACCTCGATTGAAACTCACTAGATATATTGAAACCCCATAGATATATTTTGTCCCTGCCGCAACGGCTCCGTTCTTCATGCGTCAATCCAAAATTGTTTTCAACACATTGCATATATTCATATTCTTCCTTTGAACAACTTCGGATTGACGCTTATTCGAAATGTGCATAATTAACTGGGAGACTCCGTTGTATGTCCATTGCCCATCATTTCAAGCCCGCTTTGCGCAGGGCGTCTATTTGGCGATCTTTCACCGGACCTTCTTTCCATGGACTCACTTTGGACCACCTCTCAAGAGAGAAATTGGGGTCTATTCGCTGGATCTCCGCGGCAGTAGTCCGGGCTTCATCTTCGCGTCCGGCGTACATGTACAAACAGGCCAGATAAATATTTGCGAACAGATTGTTGGGAGCCAACTTAAGGGCTTTCTTGACCGCAGCGATGCCCTCATCATACCTTCCAGTTTGAAGATAAGAGTTACCGACCTGAACATAGTAAATGGGAACAAAGGGATTGAGTCGAATGGCCTGTCTGAGCAAAGGAAGGGCCTCCTCACATCTCCCGGAAGCATTCAGAGACATGGCAAGAGTATCGAGAGCCCAATTGCTGTTGGGGTTAAGTCTCACAGCCCGCTCCCCGACCTCAATCGCCTTATCAGGCTGATGCATCGTCAGAAAGACCAAGCTGACAGCAGCGTGGGCCTCAGCCGAAGAGCTGTCCAGTTCGATAGCCTTTTGTGCCAACTTCATGGCATTGGAGAGAGTCTCTTTGGGCGATTCACCGGCACCGAGAAGCACAGTACGCGTGAGTGCCCTGGATAGCTCGATATAAGCCACTGCATAATTTGGGTCCAGTTCCAGGGCTTCGCGGTAAAGCCGAATGGCCACAGCATTCGCCTCTTTATTTTCCTGACGCCTGTAATGCTCCCCTTCCACCACTTTCAAGTAAGCCTGAAGGTTGTTTGTTCCTTTCTCATATACGCGGGCTCCTTCGCCTTCCGCGAGTTTCACACGAAGCTCTGTGAGAATCCGCATGGTAATCTCATCCTGCAATGCGAAGATATCCTTCACACTCCGGTCATAGCGCTCTGACCAGAGGTGATGGCCGTTGATTGCATCGATCAATTGGGCGGTTACGCGCACCGCGTCTCCAGACCTTTGAACACTACCCTCCAAGATATATTGCACACCCAGATCTTCTGCCACTTGCCTAACAGTCGCCGCTTTGCCCTTGTAAACGAAAGTGGAGTTGCGGGCGATGACAAAGACTTCGGGAACTTTGGACAGCGCGTTGATGATCTCCACGGTCATGCCATCGCTGATAGGATCCTGTTTTGGATCCTCGTTTATGTTGGCAAATGGCAAAACCGCAATCGATGGTTTGTCGGGGAGTGGAAATGCCATCTTCTCTTTGGATGCAACCTCCACGGATGGATTAATAAAATGCGGATATAACTGCCAGATGCCATTGGCTAAAGCAATCAGAACTATAATGATTTTAATGGCAGGGTTGATCCGATTCCAATAATTTAAACCGATCCTTTTCCAACTGCTCACCAATGAGGCAGTCTCCCCCACCGGCAAAACCCGGTACACCCGCACGGGTTCAGCGATGTTTTTTACAGACTGCTTTCCAATATATTCATATTTGAATTCCAACTTGTCTTTAATCTGCTCATAAACGATCCCGGATAGGCAAATGCCTCCCGCATCAGCAAGGCTCTGGAGCCGTGCCGCAACGTTGAGTCCATCCCCAAAAATATTTTCTTCTTTCTCTGATACCTCACCAAGATTGATCCCTATGCGAAATTCCATCCTTCGATGTTCAGGTAATTCATCATTGCGATTCTTGAGTTCCTTCTGAATCTCAACGGCGCACCGCACTGCATCTGCTACATTAGGAAACTCAGCGAGAACGTTATCTCCTGGAACATCGATGACTTTTCCCTGGCACTGTTGAATAAGGTTTGCCATAACCCCCTTATGAGCATTAAGGGTGCGGACGGTTCCGTCTTCATCCTTGGCAAGGAGGCGGCTGTAACCTTTTACATCTCCGCTGAGAATGGTGGAAAGTTTGCGTTTAACTTCTGGTGTGCTCATGGAATCCCCAAAAGGTTAGTTGGGAGGTTAGATTAAAACCCTATAGTTCAATGGGAGTCTACTAATTTTGAATGGAAATATCAACAAGTACCGATTACCATGTGAAAGAGCGTATAGAAGGGCAAAAATCACTCTTTCAGGAAGAAGCAAATGCTATATTCAACTACTTATCTACGACTGGCTGCATCACTGAGAATCAATGATAGCCATTTATAGTGTTTGAATTCATACGAGACGATCTCACCTTGAGAATGTTTGTTGTCATATACCAGACGTGTAAGTATAAAGGCATAAGTTTTCTAAAGTTTATGATCTCACGAGAGAAAGACATTGATAGTTATTGCGAAAGATTTTTTAGGAAAAGAAGAATACCCCCAATGCTTGGATAATAAGCGCAGCCGACTTATAAATGTGACGAAACTACTAAAGCCCTTACATCCTCACACCAATATCCATATAAACCGATTTCCGGTGCCTAATGCCAAGAATCCATACCTCGGACTCGATCACTTTGAACACGACCCGGTAATCACCGACGCGGAGCTTCCAGTAGCCTTTCAGTGACTTTCGCAAAGGCTTTCCATAGTCATGAGGTGCGGTCTGCAACCGTTCTTCTATGGCTTTACGGATCCTGTCTTTTGTTCTTCGATCGATAAGGGGCAAATCCTCAACGCGAACAGCGGGATGATAGTGCAATGTAAAAGGCATGGATCATTTCCACACATCTTTATGCGAAAGCGCCACTTTTCTGTTAAATGTCTTCATTCGTGTATCGGCAAGAGCTGCAAGGCCGACATCTTCCCGCAAGTCAATTGCCTCCCGGATAAGGTCACGGGCAATGGTGGACATGGAAACGCCCTCACTTATTGCAAGGTCATGCATAACCCTATACAGCGGCGGCTCAACCACAATGTTTACTCTCGGATTTTTGGTGGGCATGGTTCTTTCTCCTTTTTGGGTAAGTGTAACACTTATGATGCACCGTGTCAAGACGAAAATCCCATTGAAGTCAAAACATGATTATCGATTTGAAATGGTTGATACCCATCAAAATTGCCGAATGCTTGACAAGCAAGATATACATCTTGGACAAGTACGCTTAAGCCGGATGAACAAAAAAATTAAGCCCCTCTATCAGATAGCAGAGGGGCTTTGGCGAGGATCACAGATCGCGAAAATATCTTTTATGTTTTCCGTATGGGGAGGAAGATTTCAGACATCCTTTCTCTTCAACCAGGCATCCTGATATAACCTGCCGATACAGGCAAATATGGCCAGGAAAAACAATCCGAACATAAAGTTGGGAGAAGTGCCGAGAAGCTCGTCCAGCTTGTGTCCTGCATAGAGGAACAGGAATGAAGCAATCACAATCACAAACCCCCATGAACTCAGCATAAAAATCGCTCTGTACATTTTGCGGTCTTGGTGTGTCTTGTGAGTCGCTAACATGGCCTTATCCTCCTTTCCCTTCAGGGTTGATCACCATACCGGCATGAAAACCGGTATGATGGTTTTCTTAGCTTACCAGGGTCTTAATGGCATTGAAAACCGGAGCCGTGAACAGGGCGATGAGAATTGTGTACATCGCGAATACGCCCATCAGCTCGCCCGTATATATCTTCTGATACTTTTGCTTCAGAGAGATGATCGTCATCCCGCCGACAATCAAACATCCAAGTTGAAAATAGGGGAATTCACTCACGCCTGATGCTGCATACTCGGCGAAGCCGAAGGTAGCCGTCCCTAACACCACAAATATCGCCAGGCCTAATGTCTTAACTGTCTTTTTCATGATCTGTTTCCTCCTTTGTTTCTGATTTGTTTTGCCTTATACAAGTGAAATATCCGTGCCAACCTTGTAAGTTCCCTGATAAAAAAATGTAACACATTAATTATACAAGACTATTATCGCTTGAGACGAATTCACGGCTGGCCTTTAGAGACTTGAAAAAGGAGGAGCGTTTAAAGAAATATTAAACGCAATTTAATGAATTGTGCAAAGAGAGTGGAGAATCCCAGCGCTCATCTCCGGCAGTTGTGTCCGGGATTTCCGGGTGGGAGGAACAATTGTCAGTGGTCTATGTGAGGCATCATTTGTTTATTTCAAAAAGAGCCGGCAAGGCTCTGCCGGCATTCTCCCGGATGGCTTTGTCATACAAAGATGACATTTCATTTGGTTCCGGGTTGATTTCTATGCAGTATGCCCCGCTCTCCTTGGCGATTTTGGGAAAGCCTGCTGCGGGCCAGACCACGCCGGATGTGCCGATACTGATAAAAAGATCACATCGTCTGACTATTAAATTGGCTTCGCTGATGACATCCTGATTTAGCATGTCGCCAAACCACACAATATCGGGGCGGAGCCAACTGCCGCATTGGTCGCACTTGCAGCTCTTGAAGGTTTCTCCCATATCCTCGACTATCCCATGAGAGCGACAGCCCACGCGCCAGAGACTGCCGTGCAATTCTGTGACGTTCCGGTTTCCCGCCCGCTGGTGCATTCCATCGATATTCTGGGTCACTACCCTCACCTGGGGATGCGTCTTCTCCAGTTCTGCTATAACATGGTGCCCTGAATGCGGTTGGCATGCCAATACAGATCGTCTCCTCAATTCATGAAACTTGAGCACCTTTTGCGGATCCCTGTCAAATGCCTCCTGGCAGGCATATTCCTCCCAGTTGTACTGACTCCAGATACCGCCTCTGCCGCGATAGGTGGGAACACCGCTTTCGGCAGACATCCCCGCGCCGGTAAAAAAAACGATACTTTTATATTTGTCAGAGAAAGTTATTGTCTCAACCTCTAAGCAGCCATTGGTGAACGAACGCTCCCGCGAGCCACGTGCCGAAGCTCACGCACAGTACAATACCGATGGGATAGTGCTTCACAAAAGAGATATAGGCGGCCACAAAAAATAGAATGCTCGGTATAATTCCCCATAAGGCAGCCCTGGTAAAATCTTCCATCAGCTTGAAATTTCCCGGATTGTCTGAATAAATCCAAACCAGAATGATGACACTGACAATAGGCATCGTCGCGATGAGACCGCTGAGCGCGGGAATGCTCCTGCCAATCTGTGTACAGACAACGATAATGGCAACGCTTATTAATATCTTTACGAAAAATTCCATACGCCCTCCTGTTGAGACCTTTGCAAAACTCCTCTATTCGTCATTCCGGGCTTGACCCGGAATCTAGGCGCTGTCCTCGCGCAAGCGGGGAACCATGAAATCAATAATAGATTCCCGCTTTCGCGGGAATGACGGCAGTGGGATGGATTCCGCCGCCTGCCCTTTACTCCGATTGTTCAAGAAGGCTTGAAGCTACCTATCTGTCCGGCTCTCTAAATACGGCATTCGGGTTTATCTGAGGATCATGGGCGCACGCAAAGCAGTAATACGCGGGCCAGACACATCCGCAACCAGAACCTATCAATTCGAAACAGGCGCATTTTTCACACAGAGATACAGAGCAACTCAGACACTTTACAAAAACTTTTGCCTTTACGCAGATTCTACAGAGATCTTCGTTTTCCATAATATGTCTCTACCCGAATGATTAGGAATCAGCGCACGTAAGCCGTTATCTCCTTTACGCCCTTCCGGGGCGTCGGGGAAGAAACAGCTGCAGGTTTGCCGAGGCCTATAAGTGCAAGGGGTTCCTTTGCCTGATCGATTTTCAGGATCTTCCTTATATATTCTTTCTCAAAGAGGGTGAACCAGAGGGTGCCAAATCCCAAGGCATGGGCCGCAAGAAGCATGTTCTGGATTGCTGCCGCACACCCGTGCTGATAGGCGAGCCCGCCTCCTTCCAGGAACATGTCTGCTCCCGTCTTCTGCGGGTCTCCGATGACGGCTATGATGGCCGGCGCCTCATTGAGAAATCCAATCTTATAACGGTCAACCCACTTCCACCCACTTTTTTCAAACAGGATTTTTTTGCATTTTTCAGATTCAGTGAATATGTCCTTCTTGATCTCACCATTCGTAACAACGATAAATTCCCAGGGCTGATTATTCGCCGCCGACGGCGCCCACGTACCCGCCTCCAGTATCTTCTCAAGCACTTCATTACTTACCGGATCAGACATGAAATTCCGGCAGCTTCGCCTTTCCTTTATGGCGGTGAAAATGTCCATAACTTTCCCCCTTTTCAAATATTTCAAATTTACCGCTATGTAGAAAGCAGTCCTATCATTCCGGCGCCCGGCTTATGGAATCGGGATTTTTCTGTTTTGCTGTTATGTGCAATTGCATGCAACCCTTGCAAAGCATCGTATAGCTTTATTTTATATAAAAACAAGGAAAAAGTAAAATAACCGAAATATGAATGTCAGTATCAACTTGCTATTTTACACACCTTTAACTATCATTGTATCTCTTGCCTTATCCATTAAAATAGATGTAAATATCATATGACGAAGAGGTATCTATGAAAAAGTCATTCGGCGCAAGAACATTAATATATCCGACCCCTGTATGGGTCATAGGGACATACGACAAGGGAGGGAAGGCTAATGCCATGACCATAGCCTGGGGAGGGGTCTGCAGTTCCAGCCCCCCATGCGTGGCTGTTTCACTAAGAAAAGCGACGTATACCCATGGCAACATTTTGGAACGCAAGGCATTCACGGTGAACGTGCCTTCCGCCGCACAGGCCAAGATAGCCGATTATCTCGGAATGGTTTCGGGGAGGACGGTGGATAAATTTGCTGCCGCAGAGCTTACAGCCGTAAAGAGCGACAAAGTTGACGCCCCTTATATACAGGAATTTTCCTTGATCCTGGAATGCAAGCTGCTGAGCACCAGTGAAATCGGGATTCACACGCATTTCATAGGCGAGATCATGGATGTCAAAGCCGAAGATTCCGTCCTCGGGGAAAACGGTCTGCCGGATATTCTAAAAGTAAGTCCGGTACTGTTTGGCCCGGAGATACAATCCTATTATGGCGTGGAAAAATATCTGGGGCAGGCTTTTAAAATCGGAAAGGAGATCTGATGAGAAGAATCCATATCTTCGTAGTCGCGGCGTTCTGTCTTGTTCTTGCTTCCGCGCCGAGGGCAGCTCTGGCCGGTCCGCCATTTAAGACCGACGATCCGGAAACAGTTGAATACAAGCATTGGGAAATATATCTCGCTACACAATACATCAAGGACCGGGACCAGGTCTCTGCCACGTTACCCCATGTCGAAGTTAACTACGGGCTCGTGCCGAATCTCCAAGTCCATTTAATCGCTCCCCTCCAATACGTGAAGCCGGAAGGAGAGGGTTCGCAGTATGGCTACGGAGATACGGAGTTTGGCATGAAGTACCGTTTCATCCAGGAATCGAAGTACGTTCCTCAGGTGGGAATATTCCCGATCGTCGAGATACCGACCGGCGATGTTACAAGAGGGCTGGGAAATGGGAAGACTCTATTTTTCCTGCCGCTGTGGCTGCAGAAGAGCTGGGGACCGTGGACGACCTATGGGGGCGGAGGCTACTGGTTTATATCGGGCGAGGATAACAGGGACTACTGGCAGTTCGGCTGGCTGTTACAGCGGGAGATCAATAAGAAGCTGACATTGGGAGCGGAACTCTACTACAAGACATCAAGCAAGGCCGACATTGATGAAAGCAAAGGCTACACGGTGGGCGCCATAATAAACTTTACTGACAATCACCACCTGCTGCTTTCCGTAGGCCAGGACGTCTACGGCCCTAACTACTACTCCTTGTACATAGCTTACCAACTGACGTTCGGTCCCGAAGCACATGACAAAGGCAAGTAACGCGGATTCGCGATGATAGATATCCAACTTTAAAAAACAGTCAATATGCAGTCCGAGAGAAGGGAGTGATAATATGTTTGTCCAGGGAGTAATGATGGTGCATGTGGCATTGGGCGTCATCGGCATAATGTTTGCCGTCGCTCTGTTCGTGGACGTCTTGAATGTCAACGAGGGAAATATCGAGAGAATAAAGAAATTAAGCCTGGCAGTAGCTGTGCTGATCGTCCTCGCCTATATCATCGGAGGTTACTGGTACGTGGTTTATTACGGCCATGACAGGGATATAATAAAGGCGGGACAGTGGCCGTGGGCCCATAACTATTTCATGGAAGTGAAGGAACATCTTTTTTTCGTGATGCTGCTCCTTGGCATATACCTGCCCATTGCCGTCTATAGGAATGCACCTCTCATGGAAAAAGAGAAACGATGTCTCGTTCTCGGGATTTGTGCGCTCATAGTCGTATTAGGATTTTTCATGGAAGGCGCCGGCGGCATCATCGGCAAGGGCGTAACAATGGGACTAATGGGGAGGTAAGGGCTATGGAAAATTCACCGATGGATAAATATGCTGCCGGGTTCGGTATGTCACTGGCCGTAACAAGCGTGCTGAACGCGATAATCCTGGTCATTAAGGAAAAAAACGATGCTGTCATGAGCGCCATGAAGGCGGCCTTGGGGCATCATTGGACAACGCACGGCGTTATTGTTATCATCGTGTTTGTTGTTCTTGGTTTTGTCTTTTCGGCCATGAGGCTGGAAACAAAATTCGATTCGCACAGGATGCTAAAGTACATTATCTGGGGTGTCATTATTTGCGGCGTCATCACGGCAGGCTTCTTCATGTCCAATTTGAAGCTTGCAGGAGCAATGAAATACTGAAGCACGTCTTGAAAAGAAAACTGAGAGAATGCCCTGCCTGATACGCAAGGGGCTTTACGGTGACAGCATATCAGGTAGCAAGTGGGCATCTTAGAAAAAACCCGAAGTCGTGAGTTGTCATCCTCTACCTTTCATCTTATCGGGTTAAGGGTCTCCGCTTTTCCCTCCTTTCCGGGGACCCATGCTATAATCTAATTGAGAATCGTTGTATGACAGATACAAGGGACGGAATAAATCAAATGATCTCAGAAAGGGTTTGATATGGAATTAAGAGCTGCAATCGAAGGAAGGCGGAGCATAAGGAAATTCAAAGCAAAAGAGATTCCCCGGGAAACAATTCGCGATATCGTGGAGACGGCGCGCTGGGCGCCGTCCTGGGGCAACACGCAGTTGTGGGAATTTTATGTGCTGACCGGGAAGCGGCTTGATGAATTCAGAGAGGCGAACCACCGCTCATTCGTCGATGGCCAATCATTTCCCCTCGATGTCCCCATGCACGAAGTCTGGCCTGAGCGCCTGAAAGGAAGGTACGGGGAATTGGGGAAGATGATGCTGACAACCCTGAATGTCAAACGTGATGATAAGGAAGCCCGCAACAGACTGTATGAAGACATGACCCTGCTATTCGGTGCGCCATGCCTGGTTGTCGCCTGTATTCCCAGGGATATCCTTGTCGAATACGCCATGCTCGATATCGGCCTCATTGTGCAGACCATATGTCTTCTTGCCTATGATAAAGGGATCGGAACCTGTATCATGGCCATGGCTGTCCGTAACCCGGGTCTCTTGCGCAAGATTCTATCCATTCCAGACGATCGGAAAATCGCCATAGGGATCGCCATGGGATATCCCGATGAAAACTTTCCTCTCAATAACTTCGAAAGAAAAAGGGTGGATATAAGCGAATACGTCAAGTGGGTTGACTAAATGACGCAGTGGCATCTCATGCCCGAACTTTTTTGAGGAGCCATGCCATGTTCTGCCCAAGGGTCTTCATGGTCTGAACGCCTTCCTCATCCTTCAAGACTTCGCCAGGATCCCTTCCTATTGCTATATTCCAATAGCTGGAACCTGGAATCATCATCTGCATGTAATGCAGAAACAGCATGATGGAGTTGAATGCGGGGATTGCCCCTGCTCTGCGGACGGCAACAACGCCGGCCCCGACCTTGTACTTGAACATGTAGTCATTTGCACGTGCGACAAAACCGCATCGCTCGATAAACGCCCTCATACCGGATGAGACGTCGGAAAAATATGTTGGCGATCCAAGTATTATTCCGTCTGCCTCGAGCATCTTCTCGATAATGTCATTGAGCATATCCTTTTCAACAGAGCATCGGCGGTTTTTATTCTTGAAACACTTATAGCAGGCAATACATCCTGCAATGGGATTTCCCGCCAGTTGTATCAATTCCGTCTCAATTCCTTCTTTCTTCAACTCATCGAAAACCAAGTTGATTATAATTGCAGTATTGCCGTCTTTACGGGCGCTTCCGTTCAACGCTACTACTTTCATCGTGATCCTCCTTCAAATTAAGATGCATTGCACATATGCATAGCTTTCTTAGACAGTTTTCTTTGAAAATACAAGAACCAAATTAACCCCAGGACAAGCCCTTGACCCGTCTTCTCGCGCAAGCTGCGGGCAATTAAACCAAAGACCATTCGACTCGTTTCACCTGCTCATGGTCAATGCGACTAAGTACACTGGTTCATAAATTCGGTTACGTATTTTATGCCACAGTTCGGAAATTTCCATGTACTATTGTCATTTCGGTGAGCCGAAGCCCTGAGCATCGCGAAGGGTAGCGGGAAATCTTAGTAGGGGGGTAAAACTAAAAGATATCTCCCGGAGTTTACCCTGAGTAAACCGAAGGGGTCGATATGACATCTTAATAATGAAATGATGTACTTAGTAGAACCTATAATTGAACAGTCTGCCGGTCCTCTGTTTGACGAAATGTACCGTGGAAGGTACCTCAAGTTGAAATTATATTCAAGGAGATTTTCCACCCTGATCTGTCTTTCCCCACTGCACCCTCTCCTTCGCTAATATCCGGTCTTTGCATCTGAGGGTTTATCTGTATTTTTCAGGTGCAGTACATAACCTTTGCCGTCGTAAGGCAGGGACATTACACCGTGGGATAATTTCATTGTCACTGGACGAGGCGCGATTCTGCAATGCTCTCCCCTGCTTGGTGTTCCGGGAATGAACCAATCACTCCTCTTGTATTTTGTCCGGGTTTGATGTATAAATATATCCCATTTTCAAAGCAGCGCTCACAAGGAAATCTGATCTTCCATAGAGGACAAGGGTATTTTTCTGTAACGATCTATGTACGGCCATATTGGCAAGGGGAGAAAAATGAAAAGATTGATGCAGATTTTTGTCATAGTGTTATGTTCCTCAGTGTGGTTCGGTACCGCGGTCTATGCAGGACCATCCGTTGTTGTCTCTGAAGGCAAATATGTAATGGGCGACCTCGACTCCAAGAAGGATGCCAAGGCCCTTGCCCTCATTGAAGCAAAAAGACTGGCACTCGAACAGGCCGGCACTTATATCACAAGCTCCACTGAAGTAAAGAATTTCCAGTTGTCCAAAGATCAGATAAATACGCTCGCCTCGGGTATCATGTCCGTGGAGGTTCTGAAAGAGGACTGGAAGATGTCAGGAGAAAACATGGTGGTCACTATCCAGATCCGGGCTACCATCGATACTTCGAACCTCAAAGACAAGATATCCAGGATACAGGAAGGCGAGAGCACGGAGAACTATAAGGAGATTCAAAGCCAGTTGGCAATTTTGCAGAAGGAGCTTTCGGAACTGAAGGCCCAGAGGCAGAAGGAAGCTGCAGCAGGGGCTAAAGAACCTCCCAGTAAGGAAATGAAGGATAGGCACGAGAACATTGTCAAGGGAATGTCGGCACTAGAATATGTGGAGAAAGGTAATGGAGCTCTGGCCACTCAGCGCTGGAAAGATGCCCTCGACGCGTTCAACCAGGCCATTCTACTTAATGCCGGCCTTGTCGATGCCTATGCGGGAAAGGCTTTTGCCCTCTATGTGCTAAGAAGGCCGGAGGAAGCCCTTGTGTCCGTGGATAAGGGTTTGGAGATAGCCCCTCTGTCCCCGAGAAATCTGGGAGTCAAGGCGCTGATTTTAAAAGACCGACCAGATCAGGTTGATGTAGCTCTGGGCCTGGTCAATAAAGCACTCCATGTGGTACCTGACAGCCAGAGGCTATATCGTATCAGGGGTGAAGTTTACATAAAAATGAGAAAACCCCGCCTGGCTCAAGCAGATTTTGTAACCGCCTGCAAGCTGGGGGCTAAAGAAGCCTGTAGAAGGGCGGAACTGTTAAGAGATAAGGTTGATCCCAAAAGGCCGTTCGAACGAAAATAGAATATACATGGTGTGCCGAAAGATGAACATCACCGAGACGATGCGCAAGAAACTGCTCGGGTTTCAGAGGAATGAAATCACCGAGCATCATATCTATGGTAAACTCGCCGAAAAGGTCAAATCACCTGAAAACCGGAAGATACTGAAAAACATAGCCGATGACGAACTGCGGCATTATCGAAAGTGGCGGGACTAAGTTTTGTTGTGGCTGCGTTCAGTTTCCTGATCGGCTATGCCATGCGCGCTTTTCTCGGTGTTGACGTCTGAGAGCCGTTTGGACTTGCTTCCTTCTTCCTTTGTTTATTGCAAATTAACTTTTTTTAGCTTTCTCGGTACGTTCACTTCAGGCGATAAGATCAAATGGGGTGGGACTTCCTGCGCTCCCAGGATCTGAACAAGTTCATCCAGGGCAGAGGCTATATCCAGGAGTCTTACAGCAGGCAGCACTTCCAGACCGGCAGCCAGAAGACCCTGAGCCACCTCGGGCGCCCTCGCAACCAGCGCTTTCCCCTCCGGCGTCAGATTGACATCGACGACCCGCCGGTCTTCACGTGTGCGCGTCCGTAAGACAAGCCCTTTCCCTTCCAGACGGTTCAGTATGCCCACAACGGTTGCCGGATGAAGATACATCTTATGGGCCAGCTCAGATACCTGAACGGGAGAGGATTCGGCGATCATCTTGATTGCCCAGAGCTGCGGACCCGTAATACCCGTCTGTTTCTTCGCCTTCTTGGACTGCTCGTTAATGACCTGGTATACCCTTCTGAGATTATCGAAGATGTCAGCAATGGCTTTCTGCTTTTTTGTCACAATTATTCCCCCGCGATAGATATCGCGATATTTCTGTACTGATCGTTACTATACAAATTATTTTTATAAAAAACAATTGACTTTTTTTTGAAAAGTAGTAAAAAGAGAATATTATTGTAACTCAAAATCATAGAAAGGAGTATTTCGCATGATAAGACGAACCGCACTTTATGGGCTATTAGCATTCATTATGAGTCTCACGTTGATTTTTGCCGGCGCATGCACAAAGACGGCAACTGTGAAGGACGGCGGAGCCGAACAGCAGGTGGCGGCTCAGAAGGAATCAGCTGCCGGCGTACAGGGCCAGAGAGTTGCGCCTGAGGGTGAAGCCACGACAGGGGAAAGCAAAGCAGGGGCGAAGGGCAAGGCGGAAACCGGCAAACTGGAGACTTACGTTGTTAAAAAGGGCGACTGCCTGTGGGCAATAGCCAAGAAGAAGAAGGTTTACAATGATCCCTTCCTCTGGCCTGTCATTTATGACGCTAACAAGGGAAAGATTAAGAAAGCCAATCTGATCTACCCCGGCCAGAAATTGAAGATTCCCCGGAGCGGCATAACCATGGATGCCATAAAGGATGCGAGGAAGAAAGCTGGTGCGAAGAAACCTTATCTTCCCCCGGCCTCTGCGGTAGTTCCGAAGAGTTAGGTGTAAACAGAAATTTATTAGTGAGTAGATTGCTCCGCATTCAACGCATATTTTTGCGAATGTCAGAGCTGTTCATACCTGAGTAGATTGTCGATAAATAAATGGGGCTGAGTTTCACTTACGAAACTATATGCCCCATTTTTTTGACTGCCGAATGAAAATGCATGTTTCGCCTGATCTTTGCCTTCCCAATATTCTAATTCTATTATATACGTGCTGGGGGCGTGAAAGGAAATAGAATATGGGTCTCACCGATAAAGAACACCGATCCATCACAATGAATTGAGGTGACCCTCCCCATCAAACTCTGGCCGGTTCTGTGCCGGCTGCGTCTTCACTCACCTGCCGTCTAGAGTGTTCCGCAGCTGCCCGGCATTGAGCCGTTCGCGCTACATCACCTGCGGAATCACTTTATAGCAGCGTCCGGCAAGGCTGGAGTAGTTGCATAGCCCCCACCCAGCACCTTGTAAAGTGTAACGAGGTTGGTGAACCGAAAAAGATGTAAGGCGATCAGTCCCTGTTGAGCCGTGTAGAGCGAGCGTTGCGCGTCCAGAACGCTCAGGTAGCTGTCAATGCCCTTCGTATAACGCGCATTGGAGAGGCGGTAGGTTTCTGCAACAGCATCGACCAGTGATTGTTGCGCCGCTATCTGCTGGTTCACTGTGCCCCGCACGGCAAGGGCATCGGCCACTTCCCGGAAAGCCGTCTGGATCGCTTTCTCGTATTGGGCCACAGATATTTCCCTATCCACTTTCGTTACATCGTATGCCGACCACGTGCGGGCATCAAAAATAGGTATAATGATCTGCGGTGCAAAACTCCACGTACCCTGTCCAGATTTGAAGAGTCCGGACAGATCGGCGCTTGCGGTCCCTATGGTGGTCGTCAGGGAGATCCGGGGGAAGAAAGACGCACGGGCGGCGCCGATATTGGCGTTGGCCGCCTTGAGCTGATGTTCCGCCGCCAGCACGTCAGGTCGTTGCAGGAGCAGTTCGGAGGACATGCCGGGAGAAATCTCTTTGGGAGGGCTGACGCTGCCCAGATCTGACGGCAGGAGTGCTGGTGGCATTGGAGAACCGATCAGAATATTCAAGGCGTTTTCATCTTGCGCTGCCAGTTGCGTGTAGCGGGCGACGTTTCCCCTGGCGGCATCCACTTGGCTTTGCGCCCGCCATAGGTCCAGTTCGGACGCGAGTCCGACGTCATAACGTTTCCGGATCAATTTGTAGGAGGCCTCCTGCGTCTCAAGGGTGGAGGCCACCAGTTTGACGGTTTCCCGATCTGCGGCAAGGGTAAGGTACGCGTTGGCCACGGCGGATACCAGCAGGATCTGTGCGCTCCGGCGGGCCTGATCAGTGGCGATGTACTCCTCCAGCGCTCGATCTTTCAGGCCGCGGATGCGGCCGAAGAAGTCGAGCTCCCAGGAACTGATACCGAGATTGACACCGTATTGGTCGGTGGTCATCGCGCTTCCGGTGGTCGAAAGATCGGCTGGCACCCTTTGGCTGCTCATGCTGCCGGTGGCATTGACGGCAGGCAGAAGCTCAGCACGCTGTATGCCGTAGAGCGCCCGCGCCCGTTCCACGTTCAAGGCCGCAAGGCGCAGATCGCGGTTATTGTTCAAAGCAGTCTCGATGACCTTCTGGAGTTTTTCATCGGTGAAAAATTCCCGCCACTTCAGCTCTGCTGCCGCTGGAGTGCTGGCCGCAGATTCGGGCGCCTGATAGGCCGTACCCTTCGGCCATTCGGCGGGTACTGGCGCTGCCGGTCGCTCGTATTTTGGGGCCATGGTGCAGCCCCCCGGAAGAAGGGTTATTAAAGTCAAGAGCAGAAATAATTTTGTTTTCATATCATCGATCCTCTGAGGATGCTACGTCAGTGGTCCCTGCTGCCTCTCCCTTTCGGTATTTTCCCAGAAGTTTTTCTTTCAAAACCTTAAAGAATCGATTGATACCGCCGGACCCGGTAGTTTCACCCATCGCCCGCTTACCGAAGACACTCTCGATAAGCACATAAAAGAGGGGTGAAAAAATAATCACCAGAACTGTGGCCGTCACCATTCCGCCCAGGACGCCTGTGCCGATGGCATTCTGAGCTCCCGCGCCGGCTCCCGTGGTCAGGGTCAGGGGTAAGACGCCGAAGCCGAATGCGAGGGATGTCATGATGATGGGGCGGAAGCGTAATCTCGTTCCTTCCAGAGTCGCTTCGATCAGCCCCTTCCCCTCTTCCAACCTGGCTTTGGCGAATTGGACAATCAGAATCGCATTCTTGGTAGTCAGACCCAGGGTAGTCAAAAGGCCGATCTGGAAATAGACATCGTTGTGCAGCCCCCGCAGGCTCGAGGCGATAACGCCGCCGATAGCCCCGAGGGGGAGAACCATAAGAATTGAAATAGGAATAGGCCAACTCTCGTAGAGGGCCGCCAGACAAAGGAAGATCACGAGAATTGAAAAGGCGTACAGGAGGGGCGCCTGTGTACCGGACATCCGCTCCTGATAGGAAATGGCGTTCCATTCATACCCTATTCCCTGAGGCAATTTTGAAACGATTTCCTCCATCGCCCGCATAGCCTCACCGGAGCTTTTTCCCGGCGCAGGTTCTCCCCAGATGTTTAGCGATGGAAAACCGTTATAGCGCTCCAGCCTGGGAGAACCGGACGTCCAGTGGCCTGACGCAAAGGATGAAAAGGGGACCATCTTGCCCTCAGTATTCCGCACATAGAGCTTTTCCAGATCTTTTGGCAGCATGCGGTAGGGGGCGTCTGCCTGGGCATACACCCTTTTTACCCGGCCTGCCTGAATAAAGTCGTTGACGTATGCGCCGCCAAAGGCCGCGGCGATAGTATTGTGGATGGAAGTGATGGGAATCCCCAGGGCGCCGGCCTTTTCCCAATCCACGTCAATTTGGTATTGGGGAACATCTTCCATGCCGTTTGGCCGGACAGCAGCTAAGCTCTTATCCTGCGCCGCCATGCCCAGCAGCTGGTTGCGGGCGGCCATCAGCGCTCCGTGCCCGAGCCCTCCTCTATCCAACAGTTGAAAGTCGAATCCTCTGGCGTTGCCCAGCTCAATGACGGGTGGCGGTGGAAAGGCGAACACCAAGGCGGCGCGGATTTGCGAGAAGGCCATCATGGCCCTGCCGGCAATGGCCTTTACCCTCATGTCCGACCGGTTGCGGAGTTTCCAGTCCTTCAGCTTGATAAACACCATGCCGTTGGTCTGCGCTCTGCCTGAATATCCGAAACCGGAAATCGTCAGACAGGATTCCACGGTCTCTTTTTCATTCTCGTCAAGATAATGACGGACGTCGTCCACAATCTTCTTGGTTTGCTCCAGGGTAGAGCCCGTGGGCATCATCACCTGAGCAAGCAGTATCCCCTGATCCTCGTCGGGCAGATAGGCAGTGGGCATACGCAAAAACAACAATCCCATCACTGCCAGCAAAACCACGAACACAATCATATATCGTTTTCTTCGCACCAGCGTGCGGCCGGCCAATTTTATAAACAGGTCCCGGGAACGTAGAAAGGAACGATCGAACCATAAAAGAAAGGGCCGCAGAAAGAAGATCGCGTTTTCGGCCGGTTCGTGCCCCGCTACTACCGGCTTGAGAAGTGATGCGCATAGGACGGGCGTAAGGATCAGGGCAACAACAACCGAAAGAAGCATGGAGGCGATAATGGTCACGGAAAACTGACGATAGATGACACCGGTCGAACCGCCAAAAAACGCCATGGGCCCGAATACCGCCGAGAGCACGAGCCCGATCCCGATCAGGGCGGTGGTAATCTGTTCCATCGACTTGGCAGTGGCTTCCTTGGGAGAAAGTCCCTCCTCCGCCATGATCCGCTCCACGTTTTCTACCACGACAATGGCATCATCCACCAGCAAACCGATGGATAGCACCATGGCGAACATGGTCAGCATGTTGATGGAAAATCCGAAGAAACCCAGAATCGCAAAGGTTCCGAGCAGCACCACGGGCACGGCAATAGTCGGAATCAGGGTGGCCCGGATATTCCCAAGGAAGAGATACATGACCAGAAAGACCAATATGATGGCCTCAAACAGGGTCTTGACAACCTCCTCGATGGCCACTTTGACAAACGGGGTGGTATCATAAGGATAGATTACCTTCATTCCAGGCGGGAAGAAGCGGCTCATCTCCGCCATTTTGTTCTTGACTGCGTCGGCCGTTTCCAGCGCGTTGGCGCCGGATGCCTGCCGGATGGCAAGGCCCGCAGCCGGTCTGCCGTTATGAAATACATCGACATCGTAGAACTCCGTCCCCAGTTCCGTACGCCCCACGTCCCTGACCCGTACGATGGAGCTGTCCGGATTGATGCGGATGGGGATGGCGGCAAACTCATCAGGCGTCTTAAGCATGCCCTGGACAAGGATAGACGCATTCAGGCGCTGTCCCTCAACCGCCGGCATCCCACCAAACTGCCCGGCGGAAACTTCGACGTTGTACGCCCGCAGCGCCGTGATGACATCCTGTACAGTCAGGCGGTAATCCGTCAGCTTGTCGGGATTGAGCCAGATGCGCATGGCATACTGGGAGCCGAAGTTCTCCACCTCTCCGACGCCCGGCACTCGCGACAGGACTTTCTCAAGGTTCGATTGAGCATAGTCCCTCAAGTCGTTGCCATTCATGCTGCCGTCTTCCGAGATCAACCCCACGATCATCAGGTAGTTCCGCGTGGCTTTACCGACGGTTACTCCCTGGCTCTGAACCACCTGAGGGAGATTTGCCATGGCGAGTTGGAGCTTATTCTGGACCTTGGCCCAAGCCAGGTCCGGATCTGTCCCCGGTGCAAAGGTCAATTCAAGACGGCTGGTTCCGGCGGAATCACTGGTGGCGGACAGGTAGATCATTCTGTCGAGGCCGGTCATCTTCTGCTCGATGATCTGCGTCACACTGTTTTCCACGGTCTCCGCAGAGGCCCCGGGATAAAAGGCACTGATGTATATAGATGGTGGAGCGATGGGTGGGTACTGCGATATGGGCAAGTTGTAGATTGCCAGCCCCCCTACCACCATGATGATGATGGCGATGACCCACGCAAAAACCGGACGATCGAGAAAGAATTTAGACAGCATCGCCTACCCCCGTCAATTCGCCTTTGCAGCCGGTGGGGCCGCATTCTTACGTTCCCCGCTATTATTTTCGCTACCGGCCCCAAAAGGAACAACCTTCACGGAAGTGCCCGGTTTCACCTTTTGCATCCCCTCGACGATCACCCGATCGCCGGGAGAAAGGCCGGATGAAACAAGCCATTTATCGCCGATGGCACGATCGAGTGTAAGCATCCGCTGCTGGACATTGCCCTCGGCATCCACGATCAAAGCAACAGGATTCCCCTTCGGGTCGCGCGACACGGCCTGTTGAGGTACCAGGACAGCATGCTCATTGACGCCTTCTTCCACCACCGCCCGGACGAACATGCCCGGCAGCAGAAAGCCCTTCGGGTTGGGAAAGACAACCCGCAGAATGATCGATCCGGTCGTCGGATCGACCGTGACGTCGCGGAATTGAAGCGCCCCTTCCAAGGGATATCGGGTGTCGTCTTCCAGAATAAGGCGGACCTTATTCCGGACCTGCCCGTTGTGCTTGAGGTGCCCTTCCTCCAGGCGGCGCCGCAATCGCAGCACTTCCGTCGTGGATTGGGGCACATCCACGTACACGGGATCAAGTCGTTGAATGGTAGCCAGGGCTATGGGCTGTTGCGCCGTCACCAGGGCGCCCTCCGTCACATTGGATCGTCCGATGCGGCCTGAAATGGGGGCCTTGACAGAGGTGTATTTCAGATTAATAAGGGCCGTATCAACCGTGGCCTTCCAATACTGGATATCCGCCTCCGTTTGTTTCAGTGCACCAGCCGCATCGTCGCAGTCCTGCTGACTGACCGCTTTATCAGCCAGCAATTCCCGCAAGCGATCGGCCTTCAAGCGGATCGCCAGCAGATTGGCCTCGGACCTGTTGAGCCCAGCCTTGGCATTGTCAAGGGCCGCTTGAAAGGGAGCTGCATCGATCCGAAAGAGCACCTGGCCGGCCCTGACATCCGCTCCTTCATTGAAGAGGCGCTTCTGGATGATGCCGCCCACCTGAGGACGGACTTCGGCTACAAGGTAGGCAGACGTCCGGCCTGCCAGTTCCGTCGTGATCGCTACCGTCTCTGTCTTTACCTCCACAATGGCAACTTCCGGAGGTCCGCCCTGTGGTGGCCCGCCTTTGCTCTGCTGTCCGCAACCGGTCAGTGTCAGGACTCCGATGAGAACCAGCGTGGCAACGATTCGATTGGCGATGTTATTGATCTGCATTCTACACCTCTGCGGTTTGATTTGAATTCGATAGTAAGCGTGTTCCCGTAGACCGACGGCGCACCCGAAGAGGACGCCGATAATCTTTCTGAGACGGCTATCATAGAGGGCATGGAGGCTTTCACGCGCTTGCCCACTAAAAAGGTCTCTTTCCAGCCAGAAACATCGTCCTATCCTCACTCATAGCGCTTCAAAATCACCTTTTTAGAATGGTCAACGCCCTCGCATTATAATAACGCCGTATGGACTCCTCTTTCATCCCAATCCCAAGCAACAGAAACCAGACGACATGCTTCACGAGCTTTTCTCGCGAAAGGCCATAATTCAACACAGGCGCCGACGGCACAAAATCCGTCATGATGACGAAGGGTAAACGATCCGTAAACCAGGCACGCAAATGATGCGGCACCGGGCTGTCCATGACATCCCCCGATGCGATAGCTGCCTTGATATTTGCCCGGAGCATCGGGATCACCTGTCTGTCAGTCTCTTCCAGCACATGACGCGCAAATTCTCCGTCCCCCGCGAGGCTGCGCAGGTAAAGGCGGATAAAATCGTCACGCTCAGTCAGTCTGACCGATATCAGTTCTGACACCAATAAGTGGACGATCAGCACGAGCGTTGAGGCAGAAGGCCTGAGAGACATTATTTTTTTTGTCTTTTCCGACATGTTGTCGGAGAATAGGGCAAGCATGTCATGATAGAGCTTCTCTTTGGTGGGGAATATCTTGAATAGCAGGCCTTCCGATATGCCGGCTGACTGCGCCAGTTCCCGCGTTGTAGCTCCATGGAGACCTTTTTGCGCGAAGAGTTCGCGAACTCTTATGAGTATAAGTTTTCGCCTTTCTTCACGTGACATTCTTGACGTTGTTCCCATAGGTTTAATTATATAGCAAGTGCTCACTTTCTTGTCAAGAAACAAATGGCACTACTTTTCGAGAAGTATTGCCCCACCATCTTTGCGCCCAGGATGGCCCATTATACGTTTCGGTGTCGTGAGAGCTGGCATAGCACAACAAGACCCGCCACGCTCGTAGGAACGTTTCAATCAATACGAGGCCTCAGCGGTTCATCCGGCCCGCTGCAAAGACTCATGCAGACCTCAATAATTGCGCTTCATTCTCAGAATAAACGGAAACTGACAAAAATAATATTAGATATACAGAAAAACCTTTGCATAACTCCTCTATTCGTCATTCCGGGCTTGACCAGGAATCTAGGAAATGCTTGATAATACTGGATTCCGGCTTTCGCCGGAATGACATAATTGCTGGTTTTATACAGTTATGCAAAGTCTCACAGAATAGTTCTATAAGGGATTCACTTATTTATTACGCGAAAATATCTTAGATTGGTCAAGTTCGAAAAAACCCTGCTCTTGTGGCAATATCAAAATTGCCGTTACTTGGGAAAGTGCCCTTGAGTAACCTGAACCATATCACCGACACGAAGCCACTTCGAGAAAGCAGCCTGTACCTCTTCGGGAGTGATTTTCAAGTATCTTTGCGCAGCGACAATAGGCTCGTCGAGCGGCAAGTCATTAGTCGCCCTGTATATAAGTCCCAGCGCTATGCTGTCGGCGCTTGCCTCCTCAAGCTGGATCTCTCGAAGCGTCAGAGATTGAGCTTTCCTCAGCTCATCTGGTGTCACGGGTTCCTCCTGCATCTTTCTCAGATCATATTCGATGATGGCTCGCGCTTTAGACACATTGTCGGAGTCGCAGGAATACCTTACTTCATAAAGGGATCGCGTTTTGCCCACATTGAAGGATGAAGAAACATGATAAACGAGCCCCGTCTTTTCTCTGAGATCACGGTAAAGCCAGGTTGAGTAGAACGCGCCGCCCAGTACATGGTTGCCTAATTCCAAAGCATAGTAATCCGGATGAGATCTGGTCAAGCCGAGTGTCTCGGCAAGAATCACCTTCGTCTGCGTCCGACTGAGGTCCGGCACGGCCGTGGCAGATGGTTTATTCAGCGGAACCGAGGACAGGAGCGTATCGGGCTTCGGTCCTTCGGCCTGCCATGATCCGAAGTATTTCTCGATCACCTTCCTGACCGCCTCCGGCTTCACTTTGCCGATAAAGACGATTATCGTCAGGTCCGGGCGGAACACCTTTTGATAATATGATTTCACTTCGTCCGGGGTCAGAGAAGAAATGGTCGATGGCGTGGCCTCACGGAGGGCAGCGTCGCTCCCGGGGAAGAGGGATGTTTTCAATGTTCGCTTTGTCAGGTAGTCGGGACTTTCAAGTTCGCCCGCCACCTCATCTGCCAGCTGTTTCCGCAATGTTTTGAAGGCCTCTTCGGGCAGTGCAGGGTGAAGCAGATTGTCCGCAAGAAGCTCCACACCGCGATCAAAGTGTTTGGCGAGTACCTGAAGCGAGAAGTCAGTGTCCACAGATATTTCCGCCCCTATATCGTCCAGAGCTTTCTGGAAAGCCAGCCTGTTCAGTGAAGTTGTACCGAAAGAAAAGAGCGGGCCGAGTACACGATCCAACCCTTCCTTTCCCTCCGGCACCTCAAGGTTAGGATTATTTTTCACGTGGCCGTATACGCTTGCAGTGTCGCTCACAGAGGCATACTGTATTATGACTTTCAGTCCGCTGGGAAGAACTATGACCTCCGGCTTCACCGTGGAGACCGGCACGGAGAGCCGCTTCAATGCCTTGTCCGCCCAACCGGGCAGTTCCACGCTCTTTGTCTCCCTGGGTGCGAAGGATTCCATTCCTCCCCGGGTTCTCGCAGAGACAGGCTTGCCTGCGGATTGCGGGATGAGAGTGGCTTCTACAGACTGCTGAAGCTGCAGGTACTTCTTTGCCACCCTGTTGACATCGGCTACAGAAACCTGCTGGATGGCGATCAAGGTATCGTCCGGCGATTGCCTTTCCTCTACTGCAACCGCCTGAGACCAGGCCATGGCAAGACCTGGAACTGAATTTTTCTGCAGTTCGGCCCTCGTCAGCCTGTTGCGTTTGGCTGCCTCAACAAGGTCAGCGGAAAATCCTTCTTTCACATCGTCCGCGAGAATCCTCCTGATCTCCTTAATTAGAGGTTGAGGATCGGTTCCCTTTGGGAATGAAGCGGCCGCGTAGGCCAGGCCCGCCACAGGGAGGGTGAGCAGACTGAAGTCACTGTCGAGGGCTTTTCCATCAACCACCAATCCGAACAGACTTCCCCGCTGGCTGCTCAATACGTCTGCGAGCACCTCACTTGCCGCGTAATCGCCGCTTCCGTAACCGGGCATGCGGAAAGAGACGGCCACGAGCCCGTGCGCCTGGTCCGTGCTCATCGTGAAGGATTCCGGTTTCAGGGGTCCAAGCCGTAAGGGAGGACGTTTGGGAATACTTTTGCGCGGTATGGAAGCAAAATATTTCTCGACCTCCTTAAGCACAGTCCGGGGCTCGACATGGCCTACAATCACTAAAATTGCATTGTTGGGTGCGTACCAGGTGTCGTAAAATTGTTTGAGCATGGCCCCTGTTGTCTTCTCAAAGGAAGGTACCGTTCCCAGAGGTGTGTGCGCATACGGCGTATCCTTGAACATAATTTCAAGAAGCCTTGCGTAAAAGATATAGTCGGGATCGGAGAGGTCCTGAGCTACCTCCTGTTCGATAGCCCCCCTTTCCTCCTTCCATGATTCCTCACCGTCGAGTACGCCCTTCATCCGGATTGATTCTATGCGCAGGGCTATGTCCAGATCTTCCTGGGCGCAGGTAAAGGAATATTGCGTGACCGTCTGTTGTGTGTCCGCATTGAAATCTCCGCCCATCAAGGCGATGATGTCTGCAAGCTGGTCCGCTGAAAGGCCCGGGCTGCCCCTGAACATCATGTGCTCCTGGGCGTGGGCCATCCCCGGAAACCCCGCCGGCGCCTCGTTTGAACCAACAAGGTAATTCACTATTGTCGTGACGACCGGAGCCTGGGTGTTTCGGACAATAATGACCCGCAACCCGTTCTCCAGAGTGGCTCTTAGTATATCTTCATCCCCTGTTCTTTCCTCAGCCGATGCCCAGGCCGCAGGCAACAAGGAAATCAAAACCGCTGCAAGGATCAGAATGATAAAGCGGATTTCTGAGATTCGTGCATGGGCTCTTTTCACAATCGCCTCCGTCTAATAGTATTTACGCTCTTATTTTATGCGTTGCTTACAAGCTAGTCAATACTTCTTAAGAGCGGAAAGCAATTGACATGCCGGCGGTTTCCTCTTATAAACCTCGCATCCTGTCTCTTATTGCCGGCTGATTACAATGAGCAAATTCAACCTGAAAATTCTCATGGTCCTTTCATTAGGGCACCTTGTAACAGATATATACCAGAGTGCGCTTCCCGCCATACTCCCCTTCCTGAAAGAGAACCTTTCCCTCTCGTACACCATGGCCGGTGTCATCCTCATGGCCGCCAACTTCACATCCTCTCTGCTCCAGCCTCTTTTCGGATATCTTTCGGACAGGCAGGAAAAGGCCTTTCTTCTGCCTATTGGGTGCCTCTGCGCCGGTGTTGGATTCTCTTTATTGTCATTCTCTTCAAGTTATGCACTTATTCTCATGCTTGTCATAGTGAGCGGATTCGGTATTGCGTCATACCATCCCGAAGGATACAAGACCGCCCATTTTTTTACTGGCGAAAAGCGGGCAACGGGGATGGCCATATTTTCGGTAGGCGGAAATATGGGGTTTGCCATCGGCCCTATAATCTCTATTTACATAATCAAATACATGGGATTTTCTTCACTGGCCGTTATTATTATCCCGTCATTGGTTTTTGTCGCAATTATAATCTTCTATTGGCGGGACATATCCATTACTGAATTAAAAAAAGGCAGGACAGCGGAAAAAGTGTTTGCACAGGAGCGACAAAAGGGCGCTTACATATCTCTATCAATACTAATCGCAATTGTGATCATGCGATCCTGGACGCAGATGGGCCTTATGACTTACATCCCGTTTTACTACATAAACCATCTCAAGGGAGACCCTCTCTATGCGGGGAAGCTCGTATTTGTATTTCTTCTCGGTGGAGCCATTGGTACTTTGGGCGGAGCGCCTTTGGCTGACAGATGGGGCCATAAACGCTATCTGATAATATCCATGCTTTTCAGCACACTTCTCCTGCCGTTAATATTCATCGTTGATGGCTACATGTTGTTTGTCGTACTGGGTCTTCTCGGCTTGACTTTGATTTCAACCTTTTCTGTTACCGTTGTCATGGCGCAGCAGTTGCTGCCGAGGAATCTCGGTGTTGCCTCCGGTCTCATGGTAGGTTTTGCTATCGGAGCAGGCGGTATTTGTGTCACGCTCCTCGGAGTTATTGCGGATCATTTTGGCGTGCCGGCCGCCCTGGAATCGATAATGATTATTCCCCTTGCCGGATTCATATTGAGCATGGTTTTACGATACCCGGAAGATAGCAAGACAAGAACAATGGCTGGGATTTGATTCGATGGGCGTTGGCCTTTTTTAAGGTAATGATAGAGAAACAAACTTAGTCCGAATGGCCCTTAGCCGGTGAACGGGGATTTCGTCAAATCCGCTGATCTTGCTTTGGCGAATTTCTGGTTCGGTGCCTGCCCGCTCCTTCTATATAGGTCTATACTCCCATTTTACAGCGCCACGCTTAGTATACTTGACAGGGAAACTGCCTTCCCCTATATTGCATGTAGTATAGATCAAGTTGATAATTGTGGACAAACCATTAGCCAGTCATCGCCACAGGTAAGCTAAATGATCCAACAACCCTCTGATTTCTGGAGCATCCCACAGGCCGAGGTGCTGGCGGGGCTTGATACCCGGCAGGAAGGCTTGGAGAGCGGCGAGGCGAGGCAGCGGCTGATCAGGTACGGAGCAAATCTCCTCAAGCCGTCAAAGCGATCCGACACAGTCGCGCTGCTGATCTCCCAATTCAAAAGCCCCATTATCCTCACCCTTATTTTTGCGGCCGGATTATCCTTCTTCCTGCAAGATCATGTGGATGCTGCTATTATTCTTTTTATCGTTCTGGTCAGCGGCCTTCTGGGATTCTGGCAGGAACGAGGCGCCGCTGACGCTGTCGAAAAGCTCCTGGCAATCGTCAGAATCAAGACGACAGTTATCCGTGATGGTAGTCCCAATGACATTCCCATAGAAGATGTCGTCCCGGGAGACATCGTTATTTTGAATGCAGGAGATGCCATCCCCGCAGACTGCCTGATTCTGGAATCAAAAGATCTCTTTGTGGATGAGGCAACCATGACGGGTGAAACCTACCCCGTTGAGAAAGACGCCGGTCAATTACCGGCGGAAACACCCCTCAGCGGGCGCGCCAACTGCCTCTTTATGGGAACCCACGTCATCAGCGGTACGGCCCGCACCGTTGTTGTTTTCACAGGGAAGGAAGCGGAGTTCGGCAAAATATCGGAAAGGCTGAAACTGAGACCCCAGGAAACTGAATTTGAGCGTGGCGTCCGGCAATTCGGGTATTTGTTGCTCGAAGTAACGCTGGTGCTGGTTTTCCTGATTTTTGCCTTCAATGTCTATTTCCACCGGCCCGTCCTGGAATCGTTTCTTTTTTCTCTGGCTCTGGCGGTGGGGCTGACGCCTCAACTGCTGCCCGCTATTATCAGTATCAATCTGGCTCATGGCGCCAAGAAGATGGCACAGCAAAAGGTCATTGTGAAGCGGCTCGCCGCCATAGAGAACTTCGGGAGCATGGATGTCCTCTGCTCCGACAAGACGGGAACCCTGACCGAGGGAACAGTACATCTCCATTCGGCATTAGATCTCGCAGGCAATTCCAGTGAGCGAGTCTTTTTTCACGCCTACCTGAACGCCTTCTTTGAAAAGGGCTTCTCAAATCCTATCGATGAAGCGATTCGCTCTTACAAGCAGCCGGACGTAGCCACGTATGAAAAGGCAGACGAGGTGCCTTACGACTTCATCAGGAAGCGCTTGAGTATCCTCGTCGTAAAGGATGGCAGTTCTTTGATGGTCACCAAGGGGCCCCTTCCCAATGTGATTGACATCTGTAGGACGGCAGAGGCTCCGTCTGGCGATAAGGTTGATATAGCTTCGGTAAAACAGGATATCCACCAGAAATTTGAGATCCTCAGCAATCAGGGTTTCCGCCTCCTGGGGATTGCTTATCGGGACATTGGGGCAGAGCCTCGCATCGATAAGGATTGTGAAAAGGATATGACGTTCCTCGGATATCTCGTTTTCTTCGACCCGCCAAAAGCAGGGATCGCCGAAACGATTGACCGCCTCAGGCAACTTGGTGTTTCTCTGAAAATTATTTCGGGGGACAATCGCCTTGTCGCCGCCAAGGTGAGTCAGGACGTAGGAATGGCGGATGCAAGAATTGTTACAGGAAGTGAACTCCGCGAAATAAGCAACGAGGCCCTTTTATCAAAGGTAACAGAGACGGACATTTTCGCAGAGGTAGAGCCTAACCAGAAGGAACGGATCATCCTGGCACTCAGGAAGGCCGGGCATGTTGTGGGATATATGGGAGACGGAATCAATGACGCTTCCGCCCTCCATGCAGCGGATGTCGGCATTTCGGTGGATACCGCGGTGGACGTAGCCAAAGAATCCGCGGATATCGTCCTTATGGAAAAAAACCTGGCCGTTCTTGTGCAGGGTGTGCGTGAAGGAAGAACAACCTTTGCCAACACCTTGAAGTATGTCTTTATGGCCACGAGCGCTAATTTCGGAAACATGTTCAGCATGGCCGGCGCATCTCTGTTCCTCACGTTTCTTCCCCTGTTGCCCAAGCAGATCCTGCTTACTAATCTGATGACGGATTTCCCGGAAATGACGATTGCCACGGATCATGTAGACAGGGAAATGGTGGATCAACCCAGGAGGTGGAATATTGCCTTTATCCGGAAATTCATGTTGACCTTCGGCCTTATCAGTTCTGTCTTCGACTATCTTACCTTCGGGGTTTTATTATTCATCCTCCATGCCACACCAGAGCAATTTAGAACGGGATGGTTCATGGAGTCCGTTATTTCTGCGTCCATCATTGTGCTGGTAATCCGCAGCCGCAGGCCTTTCTTTAAGAGCCGGCCGGGAAAGTATTTGTCCGTTGCCACAGTCGCTGTTGTCATAGCCACGCTCGTTTTGCCTTTTACTCCCATCGGGACGATCTTCGGGTTTATACCGCTTCCTCTCTCTTTTCTGATGATGCTGGGCTTAATTGTAATCCTCTATATCCTGATGGCAGAGTTCGCCAAAAAGATATTTTATCAGAGGGTGAATCTTTAAGATTGTCCTTATGAGCGAGTCTGCACCAGGGAATCGGGTAATTATGCACATTCTGCCAATTACAAATTATGTCGAAATTTATTAAAGTCTTGACAGAATAGAATTTAATACTAAAAATATAAAGTGAATCGGGACATTGATGCGAGAATAATCTGAAGGAGCGAACTTATGTGGGAATATACAGACAAGGTCAAGGAGCACTTCCTCAATCCCCGCAATGTCGGGGAAGTTGAGAACCCCGATGGCATAGCCGAAGTAGGTTCCATCGCCTGCGGAGATGCCCTCAAACTTTCTTTCAAATTAGATGAGAATAAAAGGATCAAGGACATCAAGTTCAAGACTTTCGGCTGCGCCAGCGCGATTGCGACATCATCTGCATTGACGGAAATGGTCAAAGGGATGACCCTCGAGGAAGCCATGAAGGTGACAAACCAGGACATTGCGGCCTATCTCGGAGGCTTGCCCCAGGAAAAAATGCACTGTTCTGTCATGGGGAAACAGGCCATGGAGAAGGCTATTGAAAATTATAAGGGCGGCCCGCCAACGGAACCGGCGGCGCAGATCATCTGCGAGTGCTTCGGCGTAACGGAACGCGAAATCGAGCAGGCTGTCAGGGAAAATAATCTCTCCACCGTTGAAGAGGTAACGAACTACACCAAAGCCGGCGGCGGCTGCGGGGGCTGTCATGACGCCATCAGGCAGATCATCGAGAGGGTCCGGGCCGGTGCCGCGCCCGTTGCCAGACCGAAGCTCTCCAACATCCAGAAGATCAAGATGATCGAGGAAACTATCGATCGCGAAATCCGGCCATCACTGAAGAAGGACGGCGGTGACATCGAACTGGTCGATGTCATCGGCAACCGCGTCCTCGTCGCCACAAGAGGAACCTGTGCAACCTGCAAGGCGGCCGATATTACACTGAAACATTTCGTCGAATTAAAACTCCGTGATTTCGTATCGCCGGAGCTTGTTATTGAAGAGGTGACTACATGAAGACGATCTATCTCGACAACAATGCGACGACGCAGGTCGCAGAAGAAGTTCTCGATGCTATGCTGCCCTATTTCCGCGACCTTTACGGAAACCCGTCCAGCATGCATACCTTTGGAGGTCAGGTCGGACGAAAAATACGTGCGGCCCGCGAACAAGCGGCAGCCCTGATCGGCGCTCAACCGGAGGAGATCATCTTCACGAGCTGCGGTACGGAAAGCGACAATGCAGCCATCCGGTCAGCCCTGACTGCCCATCCCGACAGGCGCCACGTTTTGACAAGCCGGGTCGAGCATCCCGCAGTCAAGTCTCTATGCGCCAATCTGTCAAGGCAGGGCTATCGCATCACAGAGCTCCCCGTTGACAAGGACGGCATCCTGGACATGGCCCAGTACGAAAGGGCTCTTACGCCGGATACGGCTATCGTCAGCCTCATGTGGGCGAACAACGAAACAGGGGTTCTCTTTCCCGTGGAAAAGGCGGCAGAACTTGCAACGGAGAGAGGCATTCTGTTTCACACAGATGCCGTCCAGGCAGTGGGAAAGATTCCCATAAACATGAGGGCGAATGCCATCGACATGCTCTCCATATCCGGTCACAAGCTTCACGCGCCAAAGGGCATCGGAATCCTTTATGTCCGCAAAGGAACGAAGTTCTCACCTTTCCTTATAGGCGGGCATCAGGAGAAGGAGCGCCGGGGCGGCACGGAAAACACGCCCAGCATCATCGGACTGGGAAGGGCCTGCGAACTGGCAGCACGCAACATGGAAACTGAGAACAGGATGGTGTTGTTCCTCCGTGACAAGTTGGAGGCCGAGATTCTGACCCGCATTCCCAACAGCCGGGTCAATGGAACCAGACTATACAGGCTCCCCAACACGACAAACATCAGCTTTGAGTTCGTCGAGGGTGAGGCCATCCTCCTCCTCATGGACGATTACGGCATCTGCGCATCCTCTGGTTCCGCCTGCACATCAGGGTCATTGCAGCCGTCCCATGTGCTCCGCGCCATGGGCGTTCCCTTTACCATGGCCCACGGCTCCATCAGGTTCAGCCTCTCAATCTATAATACGGAAGAGGAAATACGCTTCGTCATAGAAAAGCTGCCTTCCATAATTGCAAGGTTGCGCAGCATGTCGCCATACTGGAACGTAGGCGATCAGGCATGCTCTGTCCAGTAAAGGAGGAAGAATCACCATGGATGATGACAAGGCTAAAATGGATCAATGCAAAACGGATATTGCTATTACCCGGACATTTCGCGATGAAATACCGGCCATCGTTGAAGAGCTTGTATCGTCCTGCGTCCGCCATGATTGCTTTGACCACGTGGGGCCGGAACCGATTCCCTCACGGGAGGCCATCATCGACACGGTGCACATGGCGAGCCGCATTCTTTATCCCGGCTATTTTATCCGCACACGTGTGGATCAGGTCAATGTGGGCTACTATTTCGGTCAGGAGTTGACCGCTCTTTTTGAAGCCCTCTCCGAACAGATTATGCTCGCAATACGGCATGACTGCATCCGGCACAATCAGCCCTGCACGCACTGCGAAGAGCGCGGCCAGCAGGCCGCTATCGGCTTTCTCACCGGCATACCTAAATTGCGTGTCTTGCTTGCTACGGACATTATGGCGGCCTATGAAGGAGATCCCGCCGCTAAGAGCTTCGATGAAATCATCTTCAGTTATCCGGGGCTTTTCGCCATCACGGTGTATCGCATCGCGCATCAGCTGCACAGTAACGACATTCCCCTTATCCCGCGCATCATGACGGAATACGCCCATAGCAGAACGGGGATAGATATCCATCCCGGAGCCGATATCGGAGAAAGTTTCTTCATCGATCACGGTACAGGTGTGGTAATCGGAGAGACGACCACCATCGGCAAACGCGTCAGAATCTATCAGGGCGTGACCCTGGGCGCCCTGTCACTTAGCCGCGAAGAAGTGGAAAGTCTCAGAAATCAGAAGCGTCATCCAACCATTGAGGATGATGTGATCATTTATTCAAACGCCACCGTCCTAGGCGGGAAGACCGTCATCGGAGCCCGTTCAGTGATCGGTGGGAATGTCTGGATTACTGACTCGGTGCCTCCGGACACGGAGGTGTTTATGAAAACACAGGAACTCGTGCTTAAGGAAACCGGGAAGAAGTAAAAAAGCAAGTTAGAAGCCTTTTTGCATTTCCTTTCCTCACCCGTCGGTAGCTTATACATGCCATTATTATCCTATTTGGTCCTCGTTCCTTTTCCATGATAAACAGACTTATTCTAACACAGGAGGCAACCTGTTATATGGATCGTTGTCTTGAGTGATCCCGCCCGCACGGGAGGGGCATTCACTTAATCGGCATGCCTCTACCACAGTGTTATTGTTTTTGAAGATTGACAAGAAAAGCCATTCGTGGACAATACATAAGCACTGAAGAGATTGGCTATCTCAAAGATACGGCATGTTGATACGGAGGTCCGCTGCGGCTGGGTTCTATGGCAATGTTCAAAGACCGGATCATCGACGTTACCACGGGAAATATCTGGACCGGCATCTGGAAACTTTCCTGGCCCATGCTTGTCATGATGATCTTTGGTTTCCTGGTCGGCTTCACCGATGTTTATGTTGCCGGTCTGATCAGCCCGAATGTTCAGGCCGCAGTCGGTTTCATAACACAGATATATTTCCTCGTCGTTATTGTGGCAAGTGCCATCAGCATAGGCTCATTGGCGGTGATTTCCAGGGCCCTCGGCGCCGGAGATGGGGAGCGGGCCATTGATGCCGCAAAGCACTCGCTCCTGCTGGGACTATTGATTTCCGTGGCATTTACCGCGTTATGTCTCATATTTTATCGCGGCATCATTTCTGCAGCGGGCTTCCCGCCAGAAATTACGGACATTGCCGAAAATTTCTTGAAGATTTTCGCCTTCGCCCTCGGACCCAATTACCTCCTCATCATTTCGAATACCATTTTCCGCGCAGGTGCGGAGGTGAAAAAGCCCCTCGTGACAATGTTTGTCATCAGCGTGGTAAACATTGCCCTGGACTTCTTGCTCGTTTTCGGCATTCCTCCTTTCCCGAAACTCGGTTATGCGGGAATCGCTTTTTCCACGGCCATTTCGACGCTATTGGGAACCTTGTTGAACCTTATATTCCTGGGGTTCAGCGAGAGGTGGCGGTCCGTTTATTCCGATTTCGGGGCCGTATCTTTCGAGACGATCAAACCCATTTTCAACATTGGATGGCCCGCCGCATTTCTCCAGATTGCCTGGAATATGGCGAGCATACTCCTGTATAACGTTCTCTCCAGATTGAAAGAGGCAAGCATCACCGCTCTCGCGTCTATTGCCAATGGGTTGAGGATTGAGGCGATCATTTTCCTCCCCGCCTTTGCTCTCAACATGGCCGCATCGGTCATTGTGGGCCAGAACCTGGGCGCCGGCGATCCTGAAAGGGCGGAAAAGACAGGCTGGAAGCTGGCAGGGTCGGGCATAGGGGTTACCAGCATCATGGCCATTGTCATTTTTATCTGGGCGGAGAGCTTTGCATCCACCCTGACTTCGGAACCTGCAGTCCTTGCCGAAACGGCGCGGTACCTCAGATTCAATATGGTTTCCGAGCCTTTCCTTGCCTTAAGTACTGTCATGGGAGGCGCCCTTCAGGGGGCTGGTGATACGAGGGGGACCATGTGGGTCATCATTATTTCCATGTGGTTTATTCGGCTCCCCCTTGCCGTATTTCTTGCGCTCTATACGGGATTGGGAGCCCCCGGTGTATGGACCGCCATGGTAATCTCCATGGCCTGCCAGGGGCTGATGATGGCCTGGTGGTTTCACCAGGGGAGATGGAAGAAGCTGGAATTGAAATAAATGAGAAATCCGGAATGTCGGACTCCGTGATTGGAGAACCAGTGAAAGGAGACAGAAACAAATGCTGCACCTCTACAATTCAATGGGAAAACGATTGCAGGTTTTTCGCCCCGTTAACCCCAAAGTTGTGAACATATTCACCTGCGGCCCTTCCGTCTATCAGAGGGCGCATATCGGCAATTTCAGAACATTCTTATTCGAAGATGTCCTGGTCAAGTATCTGGAATATTCCGGTTACAAGGTAAGACGGGGCATGAACTTCACCGACATCGAGGACAAGGCTGTTGTCGAAGCGGAAAAAAGGCATACGACGCTTAAGCACCTGACAGAAGAAAATATCAAATTCTTTTTCGATGAAATGTCCCTACTTAAAATCAAAAAACCGGATTATCTTCCCCGCGCTTCCCGTTCGGTTGGCGAGGCGGTAAAAATCATCGAGAGTCTCGTCGCCTGCGGCGCGGCATACTGGCACATGGGTGACGTATATTTTGATCCGCTAAAATTTAAAGGTTTCGGAAAAATTTATGGTCTTGATATGTCGCGGTGGCCGAAGATGAAAAGGCGCTTCAGTAAAGACACCTATCCGGGCATGCGCTGGAATCTCGGTGATTTTATTCTCTGGCACGGCCGCAAGGAAGGAGAAAGAGATTACTGGAAGACATCGATAGGGGCAGGCAGGCCCGCCTGGAACATTCAGGATGCGAGCATGGTGAACCGGTATTTCCATGAGACCCTCTCCATCTACTGCGGAGGGATTGATAATCTGATCCGCCATCACGACTATACGCTCGCCATCCTTGAATCCGTGCGACCTTACGCCATGGCGCGATACTGGCTCCACTGCCAACATCTGTTTGTAAAGGGACAGAAGATGTCCAAGAGCAAGGGGAATATCTACTATACTGATACTTTGCTAGCCGATGGGTACAGTCCCGCTGAAATCAGGTTTTTCCTGATATCAAATCATTACGGCAAGAGGATAAATTATTCGCCGAAGAATATGAACCGCGCCAAAGACAAACTTCTTGAGCTAAGAGGCCTGGCGCATGGCATCGCGGCAAGAGCATCCGGCAAGCCCCCGAGGCGTTCCCGAGAAGCCTTTGGCCTCAGGAATGCCTTTGTCCGGCAAATGGATAATGACTTGCGTGTCGGAGAAGCCATTGATGCCGTGCAGTCTCTTCTGTCGGTGATCAAACCAGAGGACTTGAAACCTAACGAGGCCGCGGATATCCTCTCCACACTCAGGGATATGGATAAGGTATTGAATGTCTTGTTCTAGAGTGGAGGGACCGTCTCTGAGAAATCTGCCCTTCACCCTCTATGCCTGTTCGAAAAAAGGGTGAAGGGCAATAAAACAATAAATTTCTATTTCTGCCGCGTTATGCTGAAATGATCCCTTCTGTTCTTCGCCAAGGCTTCTTCATCGTGACCCGGATCGAGGGGACGTTCCTTTCCGTAGCTTATGGTGCTTATTCTATTCTTGCCAACACCCAGGTCAACGAGGTATTTCATGGCGCTTGCCGCCCGTCTCTGGCCGAGAGCCATGTTGTATTCAACTGTTCCGCGTTCATCACAGTTTCCCTCAATGCGGACGATAAATTCCGGATGAGCCGTAAGCCACTTGGCATGCATACCCAGAATCTCCCGTGCATCAGGCCTGAGGTCAAAGCGGTCAAAGGCAAACTGGATGTCTGCAAACTGGGAGGCCTCCTTGTCAGCCAGCGCTGCCGCCGCCATAGCCGCCTCTTCGACCTTCTGTTCTTCCGGGGACTTTGCGGGAGCAGCCTGGGCAGGCGCCTGTTTTTCCACAGCCGCCTCCTTCTCCACGACGGGCTCCTCCTTCATGACTGCCTTCTTCGCGCATCCTGCGGGCAGAACAAGAGCGCATATGATGGCGACCAAAAATAACGTCATAAAAACCTTTTGCCTTTTCATCTTTCTCTCCTTTCCTTTCTAATCGTTTTCCCAATCCTATTGATCCTTCAGCCTGCCACATAAGTGGCGAGGCTGCCATTGGCCTGTTGCTGATTCTTGGGGAGACCTAAGTACATCATTTCATGATTAAGGTGTCATATCGACCCCTTCGTTTTTACTCAGGGTAAACTCCGGGAGATATCTTTTAGTTTTACCCCCCTTGCTACTACGCTCGAACGAATGTGAGGAATCTTAGCATGTCATTCTTATTAATCATAAATATATCTCGTTGTCACCCGAAATTACAAGAAAAATAATTGCGACACAGTCTCCAAGCAGAGGATGACATATAAGAGTTTATTTTCGTACTGGTTATGCGCTATCTACTCACGGAGACATTGACTTAATCTATCACAAACTGGCGAACCTGCCAGCCGAAGCAATGACGTTAAAATCATAGAATAATGGCAGGTGCAAGCCACTATGAATAGAGGGATGTAAAAAATGACCTCAGATTCGTCTTTTTGCTTTTTATACCAAATTTGGAACGAAGGTTTTTTCTATGGAAGTCTACGGCAGTGGTGGATATGTTAAGAAGCCTGTTTATTTCCTTGGTCGTCTTTCCTTCTTTGACAAGGGTGGCCACCTCGATTTCCCTTGGCGTCAGACTGAGGTACGCCGAGGACAGATTCCTCAATAAAGGCGATGCGATGTCATTCAAATGGGCATCAATGATCTCTATATGAACCCGCTGGCTGCTGTCTAACCTGGGGCCCTTCAATTTTTCCAGATATGGCAGAACAAGCTTTTTGACGTTGGCCAGCACCTGCTCTTCCAAGGTAGCCTTATCTTCTTCCCGGTGCTTCAACAGGACATTCAGAACCCCGTTGCGATTGTTCGTGATCCGGAAGTCATAGCCGTCAGACGGCGTCCGGGAATGCTTTCCTCCTGCGCGCGTGAGCACCTTCACCTTCGGAAGGTCATCTTCAAACACAAATTCCGTCCACTTCTTGTTCCCTTCGATCTCGGACCTGGAAAAGCCCGTCAGCCCCTCAAACTGCCTGTTCGCCAGAACTATCGTCGCATCTTCTTCAACGATAACCGTGGCAGTACCCGTGTTCTCAAAAATCGTCCGGTACCTGACCTCCGATTCCGTGAGCGCATGTTCGGCGCGCTCACGCTCCCTCCGCTCCTCAACCTCGTGCAGGGCGCGGGAAACGGCAGGCTCCAGACGCGATAACCTGTTCTTCAGAACATAGTCCGTAGCCCCCTTCTTGAGAAGATCAATCGCCATCTCCTTGCCCAGGGCCCCCGAAACAAATATGAAGGGCACATCGGGGCACTTATCCCTGGAGATCTTCAGGGCAGCAAGACCGTCAAATGAGGGCATGAATATCCACGAGATATCTCAAGCGCACCATATCCTGTTCTCATCTCTATGTGCTTTGGAGGTGTTTCCGGCAAGTAAGCCACGGAAAGCGATTCCGACTGACAGGAACTTCCAACCGGGGGCGGGCGGAGCATCCGCTCCATGGTTTTTTATTTCCTGCCATGTCCTGTCTTGGCCGGTCGGGCTCACCCTCAATTTTCTATGTCAGCCCTTGTATGTCAGTTTGGCCGCTATCTCAGCCACATGCCTGCCCTGGAACCGTGCCGCATTTAATTCATTTTCGCTGGGCATGCGCTCGCCCTGCCCTCCCGCAATGGTGGAAGCCCCGTAGGGGGAACCGCCGGTGATTTCGTCGATACGCATCTGCCCGTCAAAAGAGTACGGGAGGCCGACTATGACCATGCCCTGGTGAAGGAGGTACGGAAGGAAAGTGAGTATCGTGGATTCCTGCCCGCCGTGCTGAGTGGCGCTGCTCGTAAAGACGCTCCCCACCTTGCCGACAAGGGCCCCTTTGGCCCAGAGGCCGCCTGTCGCATCGAGGAACTGCCGCATCTGCCCGCACATATTCCCGAAGCGCGTGGGCGTGCCGAAGATGATGGCATCCGCAGTGGCGAGTTCATTCACCGTACAGACAGGGACGTGGGCGAGACCCTTTTGCGCCTCCAGGGCGCCCATCTTCCCCAGGACTTCTTCCGTAAGGGTCTCCGGGACACGATACATGGAAACATCAGCTCCTTTAACCATCTTCGCGCCCTCTGCCACGGCCTCCGCCATGCGGTGAATATGGCCATACATGGAATAGTAAACGATGAGGACCTTCATGGTGTGCTCCTTTCTTCTTGAGGCGATTTATCCCATTTCATGGTGTTCAACTTGAGTCCGATCTTGGCTGTAAATACTTAATTAATGATGCAAGCTGCTTTATGATTAATGTCATCGGCGGGGCAAAGACAATGGGCATTTATTTGTAGCTTATTGGTAGTATTTACCCACTATTATGGCCTGACTCACGATGCAAGATCATCTCATCATGACGCACCGCATGTCAAGCTGGTTTTCAATATCTTCTTCCCTTATCCTCTCGCGGAAGATTTTTTTAATTTCCCGGCAGTGAGCCGCGTCGTTTTTGTATATGACGCCAATGGGAATTCTATCGCCCCAGAGTTCCGCCGTCTTTATGGCCTCATAGCGGTCCTCTATGGGCTTGTCTATTTTAAAGACCCTCTCCCTCAACCAGTCGTAGGTATTTGTCTTGTTGAAAGTGACGCAGGGCTGGAGAATGTCTACAAGGGCTGTACCTTTGAATAAGATGGCTTCCTTTATAATCTCTTTCATGTGGTCTCTCTCGGAGGCGAAACAGCGCGCTACGAACGGCGCCCCCATTGTGATAGCCAGGGCTATGGGGTTTAAGGGGATGTTCTCATTCCCCCGAGGGGACAGGTCATTTTTCACGGACGGGTCTGTCGTAGGGGAACTCTGCCCTTTGGTCAGGCTGTATACCTGGTTATTCGATGTCAGTATCGTAATATCCAGCCGCCTTCTGATAGTATGGATGAAGTGATTCCCTCCTTCGCCATAATTGCAGCCGTCACCGGAGTAGGCGATGACCGTAAGGTCAGGTCTGGCAAGTTTGATTCCCACGGCAAGGGGTAGGGCCCTGCCATGGAGGCCGTTCATGTAATTGACGTCCAGGTAATGAGGCATCTTGGCGGCCTGCCCGATTCCCGATGTGAAGACGATGTCTTTCATGGGGCTGGAAAGCTCCTGGAGAGCTTGTTCAAGAACGTCCCGAATGGGGAAATTGCCGCAGCCGGGGCACCACGCCATATCTGTTCTTTTAAGCATTTCCATTCCTCACGTTAACAATTTTTTCAGTTCAGAGTAGAGCTCTGTGACTGTGAAACACTCACCATTGTATTTCAGCACGGAGTGGGCAACATTAAGCCCCAGTTCCCGTTTCAGCAATCCTGCGAACTGGCCGCCCGCGTTATTTTCCACGCAGATGAGTCTCTTCGCTTCCAGACCGTAAGGCGCAACCATAGCCGCAGTGAGGGGATAGACCTGCCCGAAATGCAACGCAGAGGCGCTCTTCCCTTCGTTTATGATCTTTTCCAAGGCTTCCTTCACGATGAGTTTGTTGGAGCCCCAAGAGATGATTACAGAAGAGGCGTTCCTGTCACCGTAGAATGTGGGCGGCATGAAATCTCTTGCAAGCATGGCAAATTTCTTCAGGCGCTTGTCCACCATACGGACCCTTAGACCCAAGTCTTCCGTGATTTTTCCATCTTCATCGTGCTCATCGGAATCGAGCCTGACCCTGGCATCGGAGAGGCCGGGATAGGTTAACGGCGAGATGCCGTCTTCCGTAAGGGTGTATCTCTTGTAGGTAATGTCGAAGACCGGGTACTCACGGCTCAGGCATTCCTTCGGTATGTCATCATCCACGATCTGGATGGAGTCGGCGAAGTACTGATCCGTCAGGATAAAAACGGGGATCTGGTAGCGGTCGGCCAGTGCGAAGCTCTTTCGGGCAACGGCGATGGTTTCGTCGATTGAGCCCGGTGCAAAAATAATCCGGGGAAATTCTCCGTGGCCGGCATGAATAACAAGGTTGAGTTCCCCCTGTTCGGTCCGCGTGGGAAGCCCTGTGGCCGGGCCGGGCCGCTGTCCAAGAACGATGACAACAGGCGTTTCCGTCATGCCTGCAAGCGAAACCCCTTCCTGCATCAGGGCGAAGCCGCCGCCGGAAGTGGCCACCATTGATCGCACGCCCGCATATGATGCACCCAGGGCCATGTTGATGGCGGAGATCTCGTCCTCGGCCTGTTCAAAATGGACAGGCATCGTAAGGGCAGCCGTGGAAAAATAGTGCATGATGGATGTGGCCGGCGTCATGGGGTACCCGGCCATGAACTGGCAGCCGCCCAGGATCGCCCCTAAGGCTATGGCCTGATTCCCGTCGAATTTGCAGTGATCACCCGCCACAGGCTGGAGAGGATATTTCCCTGCAAGGTTAGAGCGGAGGGCGTAGTCGAAACCTTTCTTCAAGTATTGCCCTGTTTCGTTTTCAGCGGCCTCTATCACTTTTTCAAGACTCGCACCGATTACGGCAAGCACGCAGCCGACGAGCATCGTGTTCGCATACCTTATGTCTTGGAAGGTTTCCTGGGCTTCCTTTTCGATCTCCTTTGTCAATTCCCGGGAAAGATAGATGCCGTCGTCACGGAGGTCCGGCCTGTGCCGGCCTTCCGTTTCTCCGTCGAGGGCAATGACCATGTCCCATTTTAGCCCGCTTAGGGCATGGACTGGCTGGTCGGAGATGCGGATCATATGGAAGTTGTGGCCGCCGCGGATCCTGGACATGTAGTTCTTGGTGGCGAAAAAATAATAGTTAAGCCGTGACAGGATTTCCGTCAGCCCGATTTCGACGGAGAAAAGGCCCTGCCCCGCCTCCCCGCCGATGACGACGTTGAATTCCATGAATTCCTCCCTTTGAAAGGTAAATATATCTTGTACATTTCTCATCTCCAGTTATGAGAAAAGAATGCTGACAAAAGAACGGATCATTCTTATATTGAAGAATGTAGTTTAGCCCATCTTCCGCTGTTTGTCATTAAATTTGAGAAAAGTGGGGGGGATTTTTCGAGATAGTTGAATAATTTCGATCCATGATTTTTGAAAATTGGATGTAGTGAAGACCAGCCCCTTGTCCAGGTTGCGGAAATGGAGATAATATGCGCCATGTATCTCCGTCGCACTACAAAAAAGAGAGGAGCCCCCTTCATGGGCCACGGTTAATATAAATGGAGTAAGCGTTGAGCGGCTCAGAAGCTTCGGCGACGTTTATCTGGGATTGCTTCTATGGAACAAACTTGGCTTTGCCGACTTCTGCCGGGAGCATATTCTTTCAGGGCGTGAAGAGGTGCCTTGGTCGGTTATGGCTGCCATTTTAGTCCTTGCCCGCTTTTGCGCTCCGTCGTCGGAATTGCAGATTGCCGAGTTCTGGTATGGCAAGACCGCCTTGGACGACATGCTGGGAGTTGCCGCAGACAAGATCAACGACGACCGGCTCTATCGAGCACTGGGTGCACTGCTTCCCTACAAGGATGCCCTGTGTCTTCATCTTCAGAAAAGATATGGTGAACTGTTCGGCAGCACTTTTGACTTTTTGTTCTATGACATAACCTCCACCTATTTTGAAGGTACTGCCAAAGGCAACGCCCAGGCCAAGCGGGGTTACAGTCGTGACGGCCGTCCCGATTGTCCTCAAGTCTGCATCGGCCTTGTAACAACCAGAGAGGGATTGCCCCTGGCATTTGAGATCTTCGACGGCAACCGGGTCGATGTTACAACGACCAAAGAGATGGTTCAGATCATGGAGGCCAAATACGGAAAGCCAACCGAGTCTGGGTCATGGATCGCGGCATGGTGAGCGAAAACAACATTGAGTTCATGCGCAGAATCGGCGCCCGTATCCGCGGCCATTTGTTCTTGACAGAGAAGAACATAATTTTCTATACTTAACTTGCCCGAAAGGAGCTGCTTAGCAAGCGCCCATGCCTCTCTGGGGCACCACGAAGAGATTAGGTACATCTCCGACAACGTTTTCGCAAACCGGGAAAAGTCAGGAAGTGGAACATGAAAAAAGAAGCAATGTTTTATGAAGAATATAAAGAAGGGGTTCTTCATTGTTTTCTCTGCAACCATCACTGTAAGATTTCGGAAGACAAATTCGGTTTCTGCGAGGTACGCCGGCATGAGCAGGGAAAGCTTTATACTTACGCCTACGGCAATATCATCGCTTCACATATCGATCCCATCGAGAAGAAGCCGCTCTATCATTTCCTCCCTGGATCAAAATCTTTCTCCATTGCAACCATCGGCTGCAATTTCAGGTGCGGCTTCTGCCAGAACTGGCAGATATCACAGCTTTCCATAAAGAAGGGCGATTTCGCGGGCTATGAAACGAAGCCGGAGGATATCGTAAGAGGGGCGCTCGAAAACGGCTGCAAATCCATATCCTACACTTATACGGAACCGACAATCTTTTTTGAATACGCCTATGATATCTCCAGGCTTGCAAAAAAGGACGGCTTGTATAACGTCTTTGTCACCAACGGCTTCATGACCAAAGAGGCGCTGGAAACCATTCACCCCTTTCTCGACGCCGCCAATTGCGATTTGAAAAGTTTCCGGGACGATTTTTACAAGAAGGTCTGTTCGGGAAGTCTCCAGCCTGTCCTCGACTCCATAAGACTCATGAAAAAACTTGGCATCTGGGTTGAGGTTACAACGCTCATTATCCCCGGTGAGAACGACTCGGAGGAGGAGCTCAATGCCATTGCCGCCTTCATCGCTGAAACCGGAAAAGATATCCCCTGGCACATCAGCAGGTTTCATCCGGATTACAAGTTCGACGACCATGAGCCTACATCTTTAGGTGTTCTCAGAAAGGCGAAGGCAATAGGAGAAAAACACGGGCTTCGTTATGTTTACATGGGGAACGTCAATGAAGAATCGGATACATATTGTTATAACTGCCATGCCCTCCTTGCAAAGCGGACCTATTTTACCGTCAAGAAATCCCATGTGAAGGAAGGGAAATGTGAGTCCTGTGCCGCACCGGTAGAAGGCCGATGGTGAGGAGGTTACAGAGCATGCAGAAAAAGCGCTGCTCATTATCGACGTACAGAACGATTTTTGCCGGGGTTATGATTGCCGGCATCTGAGCAGTATCCAAGAGACGTCACCTCTCTCACTTCCAGAATGCAGACAGGGTAACAGGGATAAGGAACAGGAGGGAAAACGCGATAACAGTCCAGCAAAGAAGGTCTATCCATTTCTCCAATCCCCAAAGATCGTGATCCCAGTTGGTTTCCACTACGAAGCATCTGAACCGCCTCATAAGTCCTGTAGGCGGTGAAACAGATATTGCCTTCCCCATTCGCCGCATGTATGCAGGGAAATCTGCGTTTGCCTGTATTTTATAATTCCTGTTTGCGTTCATTCTGGTTAGTTCCTGCTAAAGGTGATACTTTCTTATGACGGCCGTGATGATGCCGCCCAGCCGCAGTTCATTCCTTGGCCTGATGGTCGGGTATTTCGGGTTTGCCGCCTCAAGGACAATCTCTTTTCCCTTTTTTACGAAATACTTCATGGTCCACTCTCCATCTACTTCGGCAAGAACGATGTCCCCATTTTTCGGCTCCCTTCCCTTCTCCACAATTACCATGTCGCCATCCATGATGCCGGCGCCGGTCATCGAGTCCCCGCTTACTTTGACAAGAAATAAAGATTCCGGCCGGGTTATAAGATACTCATCGATGGAAATAATGTCCTGAAGCTCTTCCTCAGCAGGTGACGGATACCCGGCAGCTACGGCTCCGGCCACGGAGATACCAGGAGCAGGGCATACGTGCATAAGAAATGTCTTGGCGGTTATCCTTGTCTCCATATCCGCTCTTTA
>Ga0208102_1000060_pt1 | contig 68204 bp, 55 predicted proteins | sample CryBogmetaGMA17M_FD_184549 | JGI IMG/M metagenome (GOLD analysis project Ga0208102, IMG submission 184549) | Freshwater microbial communities from Crystal Bog, Wisconsin, USA - MA17M (SPAdes) | ecosystem: Environmental > Aquatic > Freshwater > Lake | place: Crystal Bog, Wisconsin, USA...
GCTGTAGCCGCCTCCTCCTGAACGTGAGCCGCCCGAGGGTGAGAATGAATGACTGGGGGTAAAACCACCCGAGGGTGAGAAACTTCTTGTTGAGCCTGAAGAATTGCCTGCTCCCGTTACTGTTCTCCCTGTGCCGGATGTGGAATATCCTCCGCTGCGGTTACCGTAAGCTGAGGTAGCCCGGCTTGCAGCCTTCTGTGCCTGAATCCTGGGGTTGATGTATTCCTGGCTTGAACGTGCCTGCCTGTAATTGCCCGGTGTGTAATTCTGAACCTGGGTTTGACGCTGTGCAGGGACCGAACCTTGTTGTGTGTATCTTGGAGCCGGCTGCTGCCTGGTTTCACGGTTTACACTGCCTTGTCCGGTATTCCTGGTGTTGGCTCCCTGGCGTTCGCCGGGAGGACGTGAATAATGGTAACGTTCCTGGCCTGAAGGGGGCTTGCGCTGTGTTGTAACAGGGTCTGTGGAACGGGTTGGAAGTGCATTCTGGCTGGTCGCGCGTACCGATGAAGGCGGGACCCCTCTTGTGCCGGCGGTTGTTGTAACATTCCCCTGGCCCCTGGTTGCAGGAGTATTAGCAGGCATTCCCCGGCCATCGGGTGAAGAGGCAGTGTTCCTTGTAACACTCTGCCTTGGGCCGTAATAGGAATTGTAATATCCGCCTTCATTATAATATGGATAATACCCCCCCCAATAAGGGCCATAATACGGGTAGTACCACCAGTAGGGATAATCCCAATAATACGGATAACCCCATCCGTAACCCATTCCGTATCCGAAACCAAAACCGAACGAGAATGATGACCCCCAGTCGTTATAACCTCCTCCGTAACCCAGGTTTATATTGACATTGCTGCAGCAAGGTGCGGTGGAATCAGCGGAAGTGCCGCTGTAATAACTTGTATTGCTCTGGGGATGCTGGAATTTCTGTATCCTGTCGGAATACGAAACATCGCTGTAATCGAGAGTCGCAGCTTTTGCTTTAAGACTGTCGTGGGCCACCGCTGTTTGGTCTGCAGCCAGGGCTGATGTAAGATCCTGGTTGGCTGCAGGCGGGATTGCCGGTTTGCTTTTTTGCCTCGAAGGAGTGGAATAAACATCGTCGTTATTTACCGAAACTGCCTGCTGTTGAGTTTTGCAGGCACTCATCAGAAGGCTGATGATCACTGCGATAAATGCTGCTCTTTTCATGGTTTTGGTTCCTTTATAATTCAATTTTACGTATTTTTGCCTAAATATAAGACATAGTAAAAACAGCAAATATCATACCAAACTATTAATGGCTAAAGATTTTCCATCCCGTGCAGAAAATTATTCCCAATGGTATAATGATCTGGTAATCAAGGCCGATTTGGCCGAAAACTCAGCAGTAAGAGGTTGTATGGTTATAAAACCGTACGGTTATGCCATCTGGGAAAAAATTCAGGCTATCCTGGATAAAAAATTCAAGGACACCGGGCATTCAAATGTGTATTTTCCCATTTTCATCCCGAAATCCTTTTTCAGCAAAGAGGCCAGTCATGTGGAAGGGTTTGCAAAAGAGTGCGCTGTGGTTACTCATTACCGCCTGAAGAATTCTCCCGACGGCAAAGGCATCGTTGTTGATGAGGATGCGAAACTTGAAGAAGAACTGATCATTCGCCCGACTTCGGAAACCATTATCTGGGATACATACAGGAACTGGATAAAATCATACCGGGACCTTCCGATATTGTACAACCAGTGGGCCAACGTAGTACGCTGGGAAATGCGCACCCGTTTGTTCCTTCGCACTGCTGAGTTTCTCTGGCAGGAAGGCCATACAGCGCATGCAACGCAAGAGGAGGCCGTAAGGGAAGCAGAAACCATGCTGGGTGTTTATGCTGATTTTGCCGAGAACTGGATGGCCATCCCTGTTCTGAAGGGGGTAAAATCACCGGGGGAAAGGTTTGCAGGCGCAATTGAAACCTATGCAATTGAAGCTTTAATGCAGGATGGTAAAGCGTTGCAGGCCGGCACTTCACATTTCCTGGGACAGAATTTTGCCAAGGCATTCGATGTTAAGTACCTGACGAAGGAAAACCAGCTTGAATATGTATGGGCTACTTCATGGGGAGTTTCAACCCGACTGATGGGAGCCCTGGTGATGGCTCATTCCGACGATAACGGGCTGGTACTGCCTCCGAAGCTGGCGCCGATACAGGTGGCGATTGTCCCGGTATTTAAGAATGAAGAGCAGCTGAACCTGATTTCCGCAGTAGTTGACCCGATTAAAAAAGCTCTTGAAAAAAGGGGAGTCACAGTAAAGTACGATAACAGGGATACCCATAAGCCCGGATGGAAATTCGCAGAATATGAGTTCAAGGGAGTGCCGTTAAGGATCACAATAGGCCCCCGCGACGTTGAAAACAGGACCGTTGAAATAGCCCGCCGGGATACCCTTGAAAAGGAAACCCTGCAGATCACCGATATAGAAGATAAAGTGGTGCATCTTCTTGATCAGATCCAGAAGAACCTTTACGACAGGGCCTTATCATTCAGGGAACAGAACACTTTCACTGTCAATACCTGGGATGAATTCGTCGACACCATTGAAAATAAGGGAGGGTTCATTCTGGCTCACTGGGATGGCACTGCAGAGACTGAAGAAAAGATCAAGGAAGCCACCAAAGCCACTATAAGGGTGATCCCTTTGAACAATGCAAAGGAAAGCGGACGTTGCGTCTTTTCAGGAAAACCTTCGGAGCAGAGGGTGGTGTTTGCCCGCGCTTATTAAGGGTAGAACGGTGCGAGAACCCCTGTCCCGGTGATCCTGCCCCCGATGTCGGCAGGGTTGCCGGTATAATACACGCTGCCAATATTCTCGATAACCGCCCAGATTGAGACATTTACATTGACATAGCAGTCGTTGCTTCCCCTGCTGATTACCGAGCAGTATCTCGACACCATACCTTTCGCCTGGCATAATCCCATGTTATTCAGGTAAAAAGAGGCTATGTCGCATCTTCCGTGAAGATTGAAATCGGTAGTCCCCATGAACGTACCGAACCATCCCTGGGCGTAGTTGAGGTCGAGGTCAATCGTACCGCAGCCTCCCCATACCTCCAGCTTGACCGAATCGCCTTTGAGTGTGTTTGCGGAACTTACATTACCTGCCCCGTTATAATACAGTTTCCATAATCTTTTTACCGAAACATGGACGTTAAGAGGTTTGTCATAACTTCTCAGCCAGTTGCAGGAATTGAGATTGCGAATCGTCAGTTGCCGGTTCAGGATCTCTGTTTTGATCCCTCCGATGACATTGCTGCCTGCTTCGACAGTGATCTTTTCAACGGTATCCTGTGTAAGGATAAGGTTCACGTTATCAGCCATGTCAATACTGTCAAAAGGAGAAACCGGTCTTTCCTGCGTGATCACCGTGCCCGAATTGCTTACGCAGACTCCTCCCTTATTGCAGGATACAATCCCGGTCAGCCCTGCTGCAGTGATCAGCAGGAAAAGGGATACGGTGTTCCTATTTAATCGTTTTTTTGCCATAGAAAACATCAAAGGTATAACCAACTCCCCATCCGATATAATCTGCTCTTCCGAAATGCACTTTCAGCAGGACATGGGCGAAGAAATTTTTGGCGAAAACGTACTGGAAACAAATTTTTTCATACAAAGGCCCATTGCTTTTCTCCTTCCCCGAAAGGTAGTAGCCAAGGTTCATGATAAAACCGAGCCTCCCGAGCATCAGCTCATAAGCCGCGTTGATGCCTGGTCTCATGATTTGTATAGGGCTTGCTGCAGGGGTCCCGTTCATTTCAAGGATCTTTTTATGCGATTCATCATAGGATAGATCGAACCCGAAACCGAATTTGCTTTTCCTGCTGACAGGGAAGAAGGTGTTCTCAAAAAAGTGGTAGACCATAAAGTTGCTTCCCAGCTGTGAGGTCATATTTTTATATCCCAGGGCCCCACCGATGTCGAACTCCATTGACTTCCTGATGGTGGTTGAGAAAGGCTCGGTGGGGGCAATGTAACGGTCGCCTATGTCTTTATTGTCCCTGACAGGCCTGCAGGCAAGTCCGAGGCTTACGAGGGGGGCGTTCAGGCCATAGTTCGGAGTCTTGAGAGAGCCATTCGAGAAATGCTGAAAGCTGATACCCCCGGTTATGGTCAGGTACTCATTCAGCCTGTACCTGGCCTCAAACATCAGGTTGATGGCTGCATTGATATGTGAACCTATTGCAATATCCTTGTAATTATTGAGCCTGTCGAATTTCTTTGTGAGGTATCCCACTCCCAGAGAAAAACGGAAGCCGAAAGTAAAGTTCTTATGCCTGTATAAGGGGAAGTTGATGAAAGGCATGAGAGCAAATGCGCTCCCGAGGATGGGATTATTCCCCAGCGGTGTATAAAGAAATGTCATGCCGGTGATCGGGTAGTTAAACGCCCTCTCCCATTTTTGCCTGCCATAGGTCTGCTGCTGAATGCTGAACTCAAAAGCCGGGAAGTGGGCGTTGAAGATCTCCAGCTCGAGGTGTTGTGCATACAGGAACCCGTAATCAGCCTTAGCCTCAATGATGAGATTTGAAGTAAACAATTTATGTTCGAACTGGGCGAAGGGTCTTGCAGGGAAGCAGAGAACGATCAAAAGGAGTATGATCATCCTGGGGTAAAGTCCTGAAATGTTTCGCCTGAAGTTCTTCGTCATTTTGATATTCGCTTCATCCGCAAAATTATGGAACATTGGAGTTCAGCCGCTATCGCCAAAATGCTTATTTTTGCAAAAAGATCAATAATGCAGGAAAAGACAGCCGCTTTTGCCCGTTTGCTCGAGATTATGGACGAGCTCAGGACTAAATGTCCCTGGGATAAAAAGCAGACCCTTGAAAGCCTCAGATACCTCACCATAGAAGAGACCTATGAATTGTCGGATTCCATTATTGAGAAAGACATGGATTCCATTAAAAAGGAATTGGGAGACCTCATGCTCCACCTGGTATTTTATTCCAGGATAGCTTCAGAAACCGGGGCTTTCGATATCACTGATGTACTGAACAGCATTATCGAAAAGCTTATCAACCGTCATCCTCATATTTTCGGTGATGTGGTAGTGAAAGACGCAAAGGAAGTCCACGACAACTGGGAAAAAATAAAGCTTACCGAAAAAGGCAACAAATCGGTTCTCTCCGGGGTTCCGAAGTCTCTGCCTGCAGTGGTAAAAGCTTACAGGATACAAGAAAAGGCAAGCGGGGTAGGCTTTGACTGGGAACACCCGGAACAGGTTTGGGAAAAGGTACAGGAAGAACTCAGGGAGCTTCGCGAGAATGTGCAGAACAAGTCAAACCACGCCAAACAGGAGGACGAGCTGGGCGACCTGCTCTTTGCCATTGTAAATTATGCCAGGTTCATCGATGTAAATCCGGAAGATGCGCTTGAAAGGACCAACAGGAAGTTCATCCGCCGTTTTCAGTATCTTGAGGAAAGTGCAAAGAAACTGGGGAAATCACTTCACGAAATGAGCCTTTCCGAGATGGATATCTACTGGAACCAGGCCAAGGAAATGGAACAGCCATTGTAGAGTGAGACGACAGCTCATCATAATTTTTATCTGCCTTGGTATTGCGCTGACTTCAGGTGCACAGGCCGTTCATGATTCCCTGCATGATAATGCATCGATGATTGATCTCCGGCTAGTCAAATCAGGACTTGTCGATGCCAGGGATGTCGTGATAGCGCCGGGACACTGGAACGAAGTCCAGTGGGCAGTTGCATTCGGTGTTGCGGGCCTTACCATCGGTCTTGTGACCCAGGACCTTGTTGTTCAGCAATTTGCCCAAAGCCATCAGACAGCCTTTCTCGATGCAGTAACCAAATACGGCCTTGAACCCTGGGGGAGCGGGTTATACACCCTGCCTGCACTTGGAATAATGTATGGAGTGAGTTTTGCCATACACGATAAAAAGGCAAGGATGACGGCCATAAAGGGAGTGGAGGCTTTTGCATATGCAGCAATTGCCACCCAGATACTTAAGCAGGTTTTTCACCGTGAAAGACCCAGCCAGGGAGATGCACCTGATCCGTTGGCATGGTACGGGCCTATCGCACCTCTTAGCTACGAGTCCTTTCCTTCGGGCCATTCAGCCGCTATTTTCGCGGTTGCGACCGTCATCGCTTCGGCCTATAAAAAAACGGTCTGGGTACCCGTGCTTTGCTATTCGCTTGCATCACTCACCGCTCTTTCCAGGATCTATAATAATGAACACTGGCTGTCGGATGTTGTGATGGGTTCAGCTATAGGTTTTGCAATAGGCCAGACCGTTTTCAATAATTCGGTCAGGTTAAAGCTGTTGCCGGGAAGCCCCACTGGCGCCGGTCTTACGCTCGTTTACCGTCTCTGATCAATGCTTCGAAAGGTAGCTGGCAACACCGTCAGATGTGGCCTTCATACCTTCGTCGCCCTTATGCCAGTTGGCAGGGCAAACTTCACCGTTCTCTTCGAAGAACTGCAGAGCATCAACCATGCGGATTGCTTCATCCACGCTGCGTCCGAGGGGAAGGTCGTTCACCAGCTGGTGACGAACAACACCCTGTTTGTCGATCAGGAAAAGACCGCGGAAAGCAACAGGACCGCCTTCAAATTCCATAATGCCGTCTTCATTATAAAAATATTCTCCTGCGAGAACATCATAGTTGGCCGAAATGGTTTTTGTAAGGTCAGCAACGAGAGGGAATTTCACGCCTTTGATCCCGCCGTTCTTCTTTTCGGTGTTCAGCCATGCCCAATGTGAGAATTTTGAATCGATGGAGCAACCAACGACTGCAACATTACGTTTCTCAAATTCGGCGAGCTTCTCCTGGAAAGCCAGGATCTCGGTGGGACAAACAAAAGTAAAATCTAGAGGGTAGAAAAAGAATACAACATGTTTCTTTCCCAGGTACTGATCCAGGGAAAAATTTTCTACAAATTCACCGCCGTTAACAACGGCATCAGCTACAAATTGAGGAGCTTTTTTTCCAACTAATACTGCCATAATTCAAATGTTTAATTAATTAAGTTTCTTGCTGCAAAGATACAACAATTATTTAGAAGCATTATGAATAAATAGTTAAATTTAGGAAAGGAAACCGGATGGTTATTTTAGATCCTTCAGTTCGAATTGGAGAGCCTTATTTTGAATAAAATCGAAAAGTGTCATTTTACGGATCTCGTAATAGCCCCTCCAATAGGTCTGGAGAGCAGAGTAATAATTTTTCTCTGAATTGTTTGTTTCGATCTGGGCGTTGTTGAGGTCAAGGATGCTGTTTATTTTTCCGATGAGGTACCTGCCTTTTGTAACCTCGTAGCTTTTCCTGGCCACCGTATCAGACTTTGCGGCAATCTTCAGTTGGTTCTGCTGCATGTTGAACTGTACGATTTTAAGGTATACATTACGCTGAAAGTCAATGATTTCCTGCTCCACCGAGGTTTTTACGATTTGCTGCTGGCTCTGGGCCATCATAATCTTACCATGGGCAACACCCCAGTCTAAAATAGGGATGGTTAATCCAAGCGAAATCTGCCTCTGGTCTGCCGGGTTTGAATAAACGTCGGGAATGGTAGCAGCCTGTTGCTGAAGCCCGACCAGTGCATGGATATTTGCATCGAATCTTCCATCCATTTTGGCGAAGTTGACTGCGCTGGCTGCTTCAAGTATACGCCTGTTGAAATCAAGGGTAGAAGAGGAATTCTGAATAGCGAGTTCCACTGCCTTATTCGGATCAATCCTGAAGAATGCTATATGATCGGGAGGGAGAAGCAAAATATGTGTGCTGTCCTGGAGCCTCAGGTAGGATTTAAACAGGAATTGTGCATTGTCGAGGGCAAGGTTTGCATTTTCAACCTGGGCCTGTGCCTTAAGGAAACTGAGTTCCAGCTGGAGAAGATCATTCTCGGCGATCTTTCCCAGCTGGAACCTTCCTTTGGCTATATGATACAAAGTGTCATAATTCGAAAGGTTGATCGCAGCAATTTTTTTCTCTACCTGGGCCTGGAGAAGGTTAAAAAAATAGTTAGATGTCGTAATTGAAACCTGTTCAATATCCTCGAGGTATTTTCTTTTGGCCAGGGAATATTTAATAGGTTTGATTTTCCGGTCCCAGCGGTAGGGGTTGTAGGTGAAGATAGGCTGGTTAAGTTCTATTGTAACAGGATAGCTTACGTATGGTGTGGGGTTTGGTTTATCGACATTATATACACCGCTGAGGTATGAATTAATTGAAACCGTGCCCCCTGTAATCCCAATCCTCTGTGCCAGGGCCAGGTTTGCCTGTGCACTTACGTATTTGTAACTCGCATAGGATTGTTCCCCGTTTACCTGCTGCGACATGATGCTCTGGTTAACATTAGGGGTGGTGCCTGTAAGTGTAAGGGCCGGAAGGTTTGAGGCAAGGTATGACCTGTACTCCCAGTAACTTGTCCTGAAGGTTTGCTTTGCATTGAGGGCATCAGGCGATTGTGCTTTCGAGATAGCTATCGCTTCATCCAGGGTAAGCTGTCTTAAACTCTTTTGCCCGTAGAGTGATGGAAATATACCCAGGATTGATAGAATAAATAATATTGAAAGCTCGGCTCTCATGGTTGAACAAGTTTTTATTCGTGTCTCAATGATTCAACAGGATCGGCAATGGAAGCCTTTTTTGCAGGCATATAACCGAATATGATACCGACCGATGCAGATACCCCGAATGAAATGATTATTGAAATAGGCGAGATGATAGTAAGTATGGTCGTAAACTGCATGATCAGCTTGGAAAAAATGATGCCCAGGATGATCCCGATGAGGCCTCCCGTTATGCTTAGCAGGGTTGCTTCCATGAGAAACTGAAGAGTGATATCCCGCTTTGTTGCCCCGATTGCCCGGCGGATACCGATTTCCTTAATCCTCTCCATGACTGATGCAAGCATGATATTCATAATCCCGATGCCTCCGACCAGCAGGGAAATACCTGCAATACAGCCAAGTACTATGTTGAAAATATCTTTGGTCCGTTGTTCCTGCTTCAGCAGCAGTTCTGGGACCTTGATCTCAAAATCTTCCATCTTCTGGTGCCTTCGCAGCAACATACGTTTCAGCAAGTCGGTGGTGGGGTTGATCTGGCTGCTTTGCTTCACCTGGACCACGATCTTGTCCACCTGGTTTTTTGCCAGTTCGTCTCCATCGCGGGAACCGGCTATGACCATGTCGCCGAAATCCATCTCATAGCTTGAGCCATGCAGAGAGGAGGCAGTGATCATAGTGCGGTCCTTCACTCTTCTCATCATGGTCTGGATAGGGGCAAACACCGAATTGTTATAATCGGAGATCCCCAGGTTTTCCATGGTGCTCTGGTTCACTTCTTTTTTGCGCAGAACGCCAATAACCTTCAGCCACAGTCTGCCGCATTTGATATCCTGGCCTATGGAATTGCCATTGGGGAAGAATTTTGACTGTATCGTTGACCCGATGATGCATACGGCTTTCCCTTCCTTCAGTTGCTCTGCATTAAACATATCCCCCTGCTGAAGGTCAATGTTGAATAACTCAAAAAAATCAGGTGTCACACCGCTTATCTTTGTGCTGTATCTGACGGCATCCCTGATCACGTCGGCTTCATAAATGACCACAGGGCTTACTTTCTGAACAGTAGGGATCATGTCACTGATACTTTGGGCATCTTTGAGTGAGAGTCCGGGAGAGAATTTGCCTTTGCTTTTATCTGTGGATGAAGAGGATGAGCTGGATGAGCTGCCAGAAGTTGAGCTGTTTTTTCCCTTTTCCTGTTTTGGGGTGATAATGATATTATTCACGCCTACAAGTTTCATCTGGTCGAGGATCTCTTTCTGCGCACCGTTTCCGATAGCCATCATTGAAATGACGGCTGCCACTCCGAAAATTATACCAAGGGCGGTAAGCATTGAGCGGAACTTGTTCAGAAAGACCGCTTCAAGTGCTATGTTGAAAATATATTGATAGCGTTCAAACACGGTTTCTGATTATTTCTTTATGATGGCAGGGGGAGGTCCTCCGGCAGGAAGTTTTTTGGAAGTATCGTTTTTCTGCGGCTGAGGTTTGCCTGGTTTTGGCTTGTATTTTGCAAGAATGCTTTTGTCGAGCAGTATCAAATTCAATTTGTCGGCTTTGTCGGGAGGTACCAGCATGACCTCTTCATTCTCAAGCAAACCTTCGCGGATAATGATCTCATTTTCATTTGATTCACCTGTGATAACCTGCTGGCGGACCACCGATCCCCCGTCCTTCTTATATACAAAGGTGACGCTGTCGGAGCTGAAGATAGCCTCTATAGGGGCTGAGAGGACCTTGTCGATGATGCTGGTCTCGATGGTGTTCTTGGTAGTCATGGCAGGCCTGAGGATGGAATCGAATTCATTAACGATAATCCTTACCTCATATACTTTGGCGTTGCTGTTCTGGAGCTGTTCGCCAATATTGGCAACTTCAATGACCTTGCCGGTAAATTTTTTCTCGGGGAAGGCATCGATCCCAATCTTAACCTTCTGTCCCGTTTTAACTTTGCTTATGTCTATCTCATTGACGTAGGTTTTTGACATCATTTCCTTGAGATTGGGAAGTTCGGCGACTACATTGTCCCAGGCGTTGATCATGCCTCCGACGCCCAGTTTGCTGCCGTCCCAGTTACGTTTGTAAATCACCATTCCTGCTTTCGGCGCTTTAACGGTGAATTCCTGCAAACCTTTCTGCATATCATCCAGCTTCCGTTTGGCCTGGTTGTACGAGGCATTGACTTCCTGCATATTGGCAACGGCTTTCTCGTACTTCAGTTTGTAATTCTTCTCAGCCTGGTCAAGGGCCCTTGTAGCCTTATCCAGTTCTATTTCAACCTGGCGTATGGTAGCAGGGGGTTCGTACTTGGATTGTTCGAGGATGATCTTTTTTTCCTCAAGCGAATATTTAAGGTTGATCAGTTCATCCCTGGCGCTTCTCAGGTCGAGTGAGGTATCAAGCCTTGTTTTAGTGAGCTGGGATTCCAGTTTTTCAGTGTTGGTCTCCTCGTCCTTGATCTTGTTTGAAATCTCAGTGCGGTCCAATGCGGCAACGTACTGTCCCGAATCCACTACCGTACCGTCGGGAATGATGTCCTGGATTTTGACCTGCCATACACCTATCTGCCTCAGGCACTGCGGTCCGAAGATTTTTTCGGAGCTTTTGGCGACAAGTTCCCCTGTAACCGAAACCTCTATAGGAAAGGTGCCTTTTTTGACTTTTGCAATGATCTGCTGTTCTTTATTCCCCTTGGGAATGATCAGGTAGATTACAATTGCGGCGATAAGAATGCCTGCGAAAATGAGTAAATACTTCCGGGAAGCCATAAAAGAAGTAATATTTGGTCCAGGTAAAAGTACCTGTTTGTTTTACAACGCTAAAAAGAGTTAGATAAACTAAGCGTCGATGTTGGCGTACTTGGCATTTTTCTCGATAAACTCCCGTCTTGGAGGAACGTCGTCTCCCATCAGCATCGAAAAGATGCGGTCGGCTTCCGTGCCGTTCTCAATCGTCACCTGCCTGAGAGTCCTGAATGCAGGATCCATCGTTGTTTGCCACAACTGTTCAGCATTCATTTCCCCTAAACCTTTATACCTCTGAAGATGAACACCGGAGTCTTTGCCGTTATTTGAAAACTCGGCAAGCAGCCTGATTCTCTCTTCTTCAGTCCAGCAATATTCCTGTTTACTCCCTTTTTTCACCAGGTAGAGCGGCGGAGTTGCAATATATACATAGCCGTTTTCTATCAATTCTTTCATATACCTGAAAAAGAAAGTTAGGATCAGGGTAGCGATATGGCTTCCGTCAACATCGGCATCCGTCATTATTATTATCTTATGATAACGCAACTTTTCGAGGTTTAGTGCTTTACTGTCCTCTTCCGTACCGATTGTGACACCCAGTGCGGTAAAAATATTCTTGATTTCCTCGCTGTCGAAAATCTTATATGCCATTGCCTTCTCAACGTTCAGGATCTTGCCGCGGAGCGGAAGGATAGCCTGGAATTTCCTGTCGCGGCCCTGTTTGGCGGTACCGCCTGCAGAATCACCCTCAACAAGGTAGATCTCGCAAAGTGAAGGGTCATTCTCGGAACAGTCCGCCAGTTTGCCCGGCAAACCTGCTCCCCCGAGAACTCCTTTTCTCTGGACAAGTTCTCTTGCTTTTCGTGCTGCGTGTCTTGCGGTTGCTGCGAGTATTACCTTATTTACAATGGTTCTCGCTTCCTTCGGATGTTCTTCGAGGTAATACGAAAGGAGTTCGCTTGCAAGCTGGTCAACTACCCCCATTACCTCGTTATTTCCGAGCTTGGTTTTAGTCTGGCCTTCGAACTGGGGCTCCTGGACTTTTACTGAAATGATACAGGTAAGCCCTTCACGGAAGTCGTCGCCGTTAATGTCGAACTTCAGTTTGGCAAGCATGCCGGTTTTATCGGCATATGATTTAAGTGTACGGGTAAGTGCCCTGCGGAAACCTGAAAGGTGGGTCCCGCCTTCATGGGTGTTGATGTTGTTTACGTAGGAATGGATATTTTCAGCAAAAGAGGTGTTGTACTGCATTGCAATCTCGATGGGGATGCCTGAACGTTCACCCTCCATTGAAATGGGCTCAGGGATCAGCTTTTCGCGGTTTGCATCGAGATAATTGATAAAATCGGTGAGGCCGGTGCTTGAAAAGAAAACATCCTCGAGATGGTTACCCGAATCATCCTTCTCCCGCTCGTCGTGGATAGTAAGGGTTATCCCCTTGTTCAGGTAAGCCAGTTCCCTTAAGCGGGACGCGAGGATGGCATAATCGTACCTGCTGGTAATAAAGATGGAGGAATCCGGTAAAAAATTTACAATTGTTCCGTTCCGTTCAGTCTCACCAACGACTTTTACCTCATAGAGGGGTTTGCCGAAAGCATATTCCTGCTCGAATATCTTCCCGTTCCTGTGAATTGTAACTTTCAGTTTTGATGAAAGTGCATTTACGACAGATACACCGACACCATGCAAACCTCCTGATACTTTATATGAATCCTTGTCAAATTTACCTCCTGCATGAAGAACTGTCATTACGACTTCCAGCGCCGATTTTTGTTCTTTCTCGTGGAAGTCCGTAGGGATACCTCGTCCGTTATCCGAAACCGTAATTGAATTATCGGGATGTATGATCACATCGATCCTGTTGCAATAGCCTGCCAGGGCCTCGTCAATGGAGTTGTCAACAACCTCGTATACAAGGTGATGAAGCCCCCTCACATTTACGTCGCCGATGTACATAGCAGGACGTTTGCGAACGGCTTCCAGTCCTTCCAGAACAGTGATGTTTTCGGCTGTATAGTTCTGGCTGGCGGCTTCTTTTTCTAAATCGGTCATAATGAGATACTTATATTATAATTTAACACTACACAAAGATACGAAATTCCGGGTATAAAACTTGCATGAAAACATCAATAAAATCAAGGTTTTTATTAACAATTTCCGGTGGAAAATTGTCAGCTGTCTTTTTTAAGCTGGAATATTCCAGCTCAAACCTTCACATGCGATGTCAAGAGCGAAGCACATCGCACAAGCCGAATTGAATTGAGCGAAGCATATCACACAAGTCGCATCAGGTGAGCGGATTGCGAAGCAATGTGGGGGAAATGCTGATTCAGCAATGGATTGTGGAACCCGCGAACTGTAGCGGCGGTGTGATATGCTTCGTTATTTGTACATTGTACATGGTACATTATTCCCCAGAATATCAGGCTTTCATCAGGGCATTGGCGATAACAGAGGCGCTGTGACCGTCGCCAAAATCGTTCCTGCGTGCAGCTGTTGGCTGGGGAGTGTGAACAGCGTTCAGTATTTTCTCCGGATCGGGGCCTGTGACGATGTTCCAGTTGTCGTGAAGGGTTTCCACCCATTCGGTTTCGGTGCGCATGGTGATGCACTGCCTGCCGAGGAAATAGGCCTCTTTCTGAAGCCCGCCAGAGTCGGTGAGTACTTTCCGGGCATGCATGGTAAGCCAGAGCATTTCGAGGTAACCTACGGGTTCAATGATAATGACATTTGCAGGAACACTGATCAGGGTTTTTAGCAGACCCGCGGTTCGGGGATGAACAGGCAGAACTATGGGGAAATCTATCCTTGAAAAAGCCAGGAAAATATTTTTAAGATTTTCAGGATTATCGGTGTTCTCTGCCCTATGGATGGTTGCGAGAAGATATGAAGCAGGGATGCCGGGAGTTTTATATTTATCCCCTCCCGAAGCCAGAATTTCCTTATAGAACAGCACCGAATCGTACATCACATCGCCGGTGAACACGGTCTGGGCTTCGAGGCCTTCATGTTTCAGGTTTGCAATAGCGGCAGGGGTGGGGGCGAACAACAGATCGGAGATCCTATCGGTGACAATACGGTTGATCTCCTCGGGCATCATCCTGTTGAAGGAACGCAATCCTGCTTCCACGTGGGCTACGGGGATATGCAGCTTGGTAGCCGCAAGCGCCCCGGCAATGGTTGAGTTCGTATCACCGTAAACCAGCATGTAATCGGGCTTCTCGGCGAAAAGGACCTTTTCAACCCCCTCGAGCATCAGGCCCGTCTGGCGGGCATGGGTTCCTGAGCCAACTTCCAGGTTGTAATCCGGTTCGGGGATGGAAAGCTGGCGGAAAAAGATCTCGCTCATGTTCTCGTCGTAATGCTGGCCGGTATGCACAAGAACCTCCTGCAGGCCGGGAGTTGAACGCAGCACCCTGGAAACTGCCGCTGCCTTGATGAACTGCGGCCTTGCGCCGATAACGGAAACAATTTTCATACTCTCACGATGACATCCACATACATTAAAATCAAAATAAAACAACAGTTCTGTAAGCGGGATTCTGTTCCGGCAAGCCGGCTTCTGTCATTTATCTAATCCCGGAGTCGCCTCCGGGCTTCAGCGGCCTACCCCCCGGCATCGGACGAGCAGTCCTTGGCAGCCGGTATACATGGCCTTTCAACACATGGGGTTTACCCGTCGTTGCAGTCACCTGCCCCGGCCGTGAGCTCTTACCTCACATTTTCACCCTTGCCTTGCGGCGGTTTTTTTCTGTGGCACTTTCCGTAACCGGCTTTCACCGGCCCCTTCCCGTTAGGAAGCATGCTGCTCTGTGTTGTCCCGACTTTCCTCTGCATTGCTGCAGCGACAGAACGAACTGTTGCGGCACAAAGGTACAAATTATCGGGATATTCTGCCTACCTTTGCAGGTCCCCGAAAACCACAATACTTGAAAGATCTCAGCACAGGCAACGAAGGAAAACTCATCCTTAAATTCGCGATTCCGATGTTGCTTGGCAATGTGTTCCAGCAATTTTACAGCCTAATCGACAGCATCATAGTCGGGAAGTTCATCGGCAAAGGCGCCCTCGCCGCTGTAGGTACTTCCATGCCCATCACTTTCCTGCTGATCTCGCTGTTTATTGGCATCACCATGGGATTCACCATCATCGTTTCGCAGTATTTCGGGGCAAAGGACATGGTAAGGGTGAAAAAAGCCATCAACACCCTGTATATCTTTATTTTCTTCACCTCCATAGTGATGAGCGTTATCGGCATCCTGATCTCGGGCTGGATATTCAGGATCATCGGCATGGACCCCACTATCATCCCACAGGCAAAACTTTTCCTCCAGATATTCATGGCAGGACTCCTTTTCCTTTTCGGATATAACGGCACCAGTGCCATTCTCAGGGGGCTTGGCGATTCCAAGACTCCTTTGTACTTCCTGGTAGGATCGGTGGTCCTTAACATCATCCTCGATATCATCTTCGTACCCATCCTCGGCTGGGGTGTATGGAGTGTTGCCGTTGCCACCGTTATCTCAGAAGCCACCGCATTCATCGCGCAGATCATTTACCTGAACCGTTACCATAAGGTGATCAACTTCTCATTCGCCGACCTTAAATTCGACCGGGAGATCTTCAACAAAGGCATCAGGATAGGGCTGCCTACAGGACTGCAGCAGACCTTTGTGGCAGCAGGGATGGTAACACTTTATGGTATCGTAAACAAATTCGGTATTGATGCCAATGCCGCATACAGCGTTGCAGGGAGGATAGACAATTTTGCAGCGATGCCGGCCATGAGCTTTTCAATGGCACTCAGCACCTTCGTAGGGCAGAACCTGGGAGCTAACAAACCCGAAAGGGTGGTTGCCGGGCTCAGGTCCACACTGGCTATCACGGCTGTGATCTCTGTCGCCGTTTCCTTTATCACCGTGCTCTTCGGGAAATACCTGATGCGGATGTTCACCGACGACCCCGTCGTAATTGAACTGGGCAGGGGATACCTTGAGGTAATCGGTTCCTTTTATATTCTTTTTTCGACCATGTTCGTTTTAAACGGGGTCATGCGGGGCGCAGGGGATACGCTCATCCCGATGTTCGTTTCACTCATCGCCTTGTGGGTTATCAGGATCCCTATCGCCACCATGCTTTCATCGCATCATGCCATCGGAATATACGGAGTATACTGGTCGATGCCCATCGGCTGGTTCGTGGGGGCGGCCCTGTCGTTTGCCTATTTCCTTACCGGGAGATGGAAGAAGAAAGCAGTGGTGAAATACAGTTCGGAGGGGAAGAGGGTAGAATAGGTAGCGAAGTAGCGAAATAGCGAAAAGCGAAATTAATTTCAGGATAAAAGTCCGTCCAGCAAAGTTGCAAGTTTACCGGTGAGTTCTTTCCTTGAATACAGTTCAATGCCTGTGCTTTTCGTGCCCGGTGATCCGTTTACATAATCATTATAAAGACTGCGGATGTGATCCTTCATGGCTGACACATCGCCGAAACCGGCAAGGAGACCGGCCTGCGTCTCAGCCAGGATAGCTGCGGCATCCCCGTCGGCAGGTCCAAGGCAAAGAATGGGACGGCCTGCGGCAAGGTATTCAAAGAATTTGCCTGTGAGAATCATCTTCGCATTGGGAGTGTTGTTTATGATCAGCAGCAACACCCTTGACTGCTGCTGGCATTTCACCACCTCGTCGTGCGGCATGTAATCGATCTTTCGCACAAAGCCACTGAGGCCGTGCTGTTCAAGAGATTCCGTTACCTTGTAATCGACCTTGCCCACCAGCTTGATCTCAAGATCTGAAGCAAATTTCGCGTCTGCGGCAACCATGTCCTGCAGGGCGATCCATAATGTTTCAGGGTTGCGGGTGCTCACAAGCGTTCCAATATGCGCAATGGAAAATTTTTTATCAGCTGTTGGCGGATGGCTTTGGTCGGTATCGCCGGGGTCGTAACCGTTGGTGATCACCTCGTACTTCCGCCCGTGTATCCTTTCGAAATCCGCCGCCATGCCGGGGCTGATCACGGTAACAACATCCGCTCTGCTTAAAACCTGTTTTTCAAGTTTACGGTGGATGGCATCGGCCCTGGAAGTAAGCTTCAGGTCTTTGTAAAAGTCGATATTGGTCCAGGGATCCCTGAAATCGGCCAGCCATGGGAGCTTAGCCCTTTTCGCCACTTCCATTGCGATGAGGTGCATGCTGTGGGGAGGGCCAGTGGAAATGACAGCCTGAACCGGGTTCTTCTGCAGGTAGCCTGATAAAAACTTTATCGAAGGCTTAATCCAGAACTTCCTTGCATCGGGGATGAAAAAGTTGCCCCGAATCCACACCGAGAAATTTTCCAGGGCCGAATTCTTCTTTTTTTCGGAAAGGAAAGCTGCATTGATCTTCTCGTCTTTCTTTCGGCCAAGCAGTTTTTTGTAGGTGTCGTAGGGTTCCCAGATGGGCTGTTTCAGTATCTCGAGGCCGGCCGGGACATCTTTTGCCAGGCTGTGGTCGGTTTCGGGAAATTCAGGATTTTCGGGGGTATAGATCACAGGCTCCCATCCGAAGTTACGGAGGTATTTGACGAATTTAAGCCAGCGCTGAACACCGGCTCCTCCGCTGGGAGGCCAGTAATAGCTTATGATCAGGACGCGTTTCATGCCTTACGGGCAAGCATGTCTTTCACTCCCCAGGCGATCCCTCCTAAAACGAGAAGAATAAGTATAATTGAAGAGATCATGCTGACTTTTTCGCCCAGGAAATAAGCCCTGGGTTCGAATTTGAATTCCACTTTATGCTCGCCGGCGGGTAATACCATGGCCCTCAGAACATAATTGGCGCGGAAATGCGGGGTGATAGTCCCATCAACATAGGCATTCCATCCTTTGGGGTACCAGATCTCGGAGAACACGGCCAGGCCTGCATTTTTGCTCTTGTAATTATATTTCAGGTCGTTAGGCTTGTATTCTGTAAGCCGGATATAATCGAGGGTGTCCTTTGCCGGGGTCCAGGATTTAAGATCCTCGCTGAAGCTCTTATCCACCACGGCTGTTTTCGAGGGTTCAAACCCGGTGAGGGCGGCCAGTTCCTGGTCGGCATTGTCGACCATCTTGTATTCGCTTACGAACCACGCATTACCCATGGCCTGGGGATTCTGCTGGGCCATAGGCAGCTTGTTCTGGTCGGGGACAATCACGTAACGTGTGTTCAGCATATTGATCACGGCCATGTTCTGCTTTTCAACATGTGTTTCGAACAGTTCCTGGTAACGGCGGAGTTTGGCTCCATGATACCCTCCCAGTGATTTATGGAAATAGGAGGTGCTTGCATCCATCAGAGGGCTCACCGTAAGATTGAGAACCCTGTAATCAGGATCCTTGTCGGCCATGATCTGCTGGTCTGCGGCTGAAGGTTCAAACGGGGTTTCAACCCTTGATTTGGAAGTAAAGCTGTCGTTGCTCAGGTATCGTTTTGCAATGGTGAACATATCGCCGAGTACAAACACAATAAGGCCTATATAAGCGTACTCCTTTTTAAGTTTTTTATTGATGACGAGCCAGAGAGTGGCGGCAGTGAGGGTGATGTAGATAAAGGAACGCCATGCATCGGTCCGGCAGGCTGCTTTCCTGTCGTCGCGTATGGCCTGCATCAGCCAGTCGGGCAACTGTTTTGCCATGGAGGCGTCGTTGGGACCTGAGAAACCCAGGAACATATCCGGCACAAGGGCAAAGACCAGGGCCAGTCCGCCGGCAATACCGAAGGCAAAATAAAGGGCCTTTGTCAGTTTTTCAGGCGCCGCCATCTCGTCGAAAACCACTTTGATGGCAAGAAAACCCAGCAAAGGCATTGTAAATTCGGCAATAATAAGGATCATGGTGACCGCCCTGAACTTATTGTATCCGGGGAAGTAATTCAGGAAGAAATCGGTAAGCCCCATGAAATTATGCCCCCACGACAGCATGATAGAAAGCACCGTGGCGGCCAGCAGCCACCATTTCAGCGGGCCTTTTACTATGATCAGCCCAAGGAAAAACAGGAAGACCACTATCGCCCCTATGTAAACCGGCGAGGTCCATGGCTGGTTCCCCCAGTACATCAACCCGCCCTGGGTGGCGAACTGTTTAGCCGATTCTTCCGGTATGTTGTTGCTTTGCAGGGCTTTGCCTAAATTGGAGTTCATGCCTGGAGAATCGTTGGATGAACCTCCATAAAAATCCGGGATAAGCAGGGTAAACGTTTCACCTACCCCATAGCTCCACTGGGTTGCGTAACCCTTGTCAAGCCCTGAAGTCCTGTTGCCTTTATCGGTCGTGAGATCCGACTTGCCGCGGATGGTATATTTGCCGTACTCGTAAGTAGTCCAGAGTAAGGTGAGATTGGTAAGAACTGCAAAGATCAGGGCAACGGCAAGTATAGAAACCGATTTCAGGTAAGCTGCAAAGGTTTTGTTCCTGAATGCATATACGAGTTCAACCAGCCCGAGGATTATAGCGGTAAGGGCAAGGTAATAAGTGATCTGGAGATGGTTTTGCTTCACTTCCAGCGATAGGAAGATAGCGGTGAGAATAAAGCCCCAGAGGTATTTCTTCCTGAGCGTAAGGATCATCCCTGCCAGCACCGGTGCAATATACCCTATGGCGTGGGCCTGCGAATTATGCCCTGCTCCGATGATGATGAAAAAGTAGGACGAGAATGCGTAGGCGATGGCTCCGGCGACCGCCAGCCAGGGATTAAGACCTAATACCAGCAGAAGTACGAAAAACCCTAAGAAATATAAAAAGACCATGTTCGCGGGATGAGGCAGTCCCAGTGTAAATATGCTGTCGAGAAAGCCGAGGAGGTTTCCCGAATACTTCGTTGAAATCTGGTAGGCCGGCATGCCCCCGAACATCGAGTTCGTCCACAAAGGCTCCTGGCCGGTGCTGTTCCTGTAATCGACGATTTCCTTTGCAGCTCCTTTCCAATGCACGATGTCGCTCTGCAGTATCTGCTTTCCTTCGATAAGAGGAGAAAGGAAAGCCATGGTGATGACCAGGAAAATAACGACAGCGACCAGGTAGGGCCATGCTGATTTAAAGTTCAGGTTTTTCATTGGATGGAGCTTTAAAGAATTGAATCAACCCGGGTTTGCACCCCAAATAAAAAAAGAAGATAATGTTGAATTATCTTCTTTTAATAACGTCACGACCGTGTTAACGGTATTTCCAAAACACGAAAATTATTTCTTGTCATTATATTCGTCGGAAACGGTCAGTTTTTTTCTGCCTGTTGCCCTTCTGTTTGCAAGAACCCTGCGTCCGTTAGCCGTAGACATTCTTTCACGGAAACCATGTTTGTTCTTTCTCTTTGTGTTCGAAGGGTGAAATGTTGGAGCTGCCATTGTATTCTTATTTTAGGGCTGCAAAATTAAGACTTTTTTTTTAATCCCCAAGGAAATTATTTCGCCGGGATGTTTTTTAGTGTTTCCACCAGGTAATCCCAGAACTTTTTCACCGAAGCAATTTCGGTTTTTTCGTCGGGTGAATGAGGGTTGACAATGGTTGGTCCTACCGAGATCATATCCCAGTTGGGGTATGGTCCGCCGAGGATACCGCATTCAAGGCCTGCATGTATGGCTTTCACCAGGGGTTCCTTGTTGAACATTTTTTTGTACAGGCCGAGCATGATCCCAAGGATCTCCGAATCAGGGTTCGGTTTCCATCCAGGGTAATGCCCGTCGAAAACAATATCAGCCCTGGCCATGGTAAACACTGCATCCACCATGTTCTCAAGGTCGACTTTTGCCGTATCAACCGAACTGCGGAGAAGGGTCTGGCCAACGACCATGTCCTTATTGGTTTTTAAAACCCCGATATTGATTGAAGTCTCGACAAGTCCCGGCATTTCATTGCTCATACGGATCACCCCGTTGGGGCAGGCGTACAATGCGTTGATAATATTGGCCTGGCTTACTTCGTCGAGGAGGAAAGCAGGTTTTTCTGCAGGGGTGAGGATGATCTTTATTGTAGGCTCGACCGCCGAAAGCTCTTTCTTTATAATTTTTTCGAGAGAAGCGACCACGCCGGTAAAAGCATTTTTATGCTCAACCGGGATCACAATGTATGCGCTGGCTTCCCTTGGAATAGCGTTCCTGAGGCTTCCGCCTTCGAGAGATGCCATCCGCAGTCCAAAATGTTTGCTTCCTTCATGCAAAACGCGGGTGAGGACCTTTATTGAATTGCCTCTTTCAAGGTGGATGTCAACCCCGCTGTGCCCGCCTTTAAGGCCCGTTACAACGAGTTTGAAGGCTTCAACAGCCATTGGAACGGCAGCAGATTTCACATGGAACGTGAAATTTCCGTTCGTACCGCCTGCACAACCAATATAGAGTTCTCCTTCTTCTTCAGTATCGAGGTTCAGGAGGATGTCCCCTTTGAGAACGCCGGCTTTGACGCCCATGGCGCCGGTCATGCCGGTTTCTTCGTCGGTGGTGATGAAAACCTCGATGGGGCCGTGCTGAAGGTCCTTTGATTCAAGAACAGCCATTGCTGCTGCAACTCCCATTCCGTTATCGGCTCCCAGGGTCGTGCCTTTGGCTTTTACCCAGCCGTTGTCGATATAAGTTTCAATAGGATCTTTTTCAAAATCGTGGTTGGTGTCGTTGTTTTTCTGGGGGACCATGTCCATATGTCCCTGCAGGACAACACCTTTACGGTTTCCCATACCGGGTGTGGCAGGTTTGCGGATGATCACATTACCCACTTCATCCTTAATGGTTTCAAGGCCCAGGTCTTTTCCGAACTGGTAAAGGAAATCCCTCACCTTATCTTCGTGTTTCGAGGGGCGGGGGATCTGGGTAAGGCTGTAAAAATTTTTCCACAGCAGAGCAGGTTCGAGGTTTAAAATATCTTTACTCATATAAAAGGGATTTTACATTGGTTGATGTTGCAAATATAGCGAAATTCATAATCGCACCCGTCCTGTGCCGGTTAATTCAGCATATTATATACCTGCGGATCAAGGCCTCATCCCGGATTCTTTTGTATCTCTCTGAAACTGATAAATCGTTGCTGATAAAGGATGAACAGGAATTTGCTCACCCTTTCTTCGGTTTCTTCAATGGGGTTGAGCTTTTCGGGAAATGTTTCTTTTAACTGCACGCAGATGTCGGATGTGCATCGATTCCCGTCGATCATGGCCCAGACCGCCGATCCGAATTCATCGAGTTTTATCCTTATGAATTCAGGTTTCCAGTGAGGTCTGAACAACTTCAATGCTGTTTTGTTCCTGAACCGGGGTAGCAGGAGGTTCAGTGTGTTTTCATCCCGTGCTTCAGAATCTATCAGCTTTACCGGGTGAAGGTCGAGTGAATTGGCCTGTTTGAGGATATTTCTCCTCCTGAAAAATGATACTTCCATTTGCTGAGATAAAACGGGGCCGGCACCCGTATGGGTGCCGGCCCCGCGATGTAGAATACTCGTTTTTACATTCCTGATGCCGGGGGTGCCGGATCATCAGGTTTACCTGCATTCTTAAGAGGTATCTGGATCAGTACAAAGGCAATGACCGCGATGATCACCAGGCTGATGATATAGCTTGGGTTCTTGAAGAATGAGAAATAATCGTACAGGAAGATCTCGAATGCCGCGAAGATGGCAATGACGAGCCCCATAAGGGCTTCCCCGGCTATCATCCCGGATGCAAGCAGAACCCCGGTGTTTTCAACCCGTATCTTCTGAGCCCCGTTAAGTTTTCTCTTTTCGGTATAATAATCAACAGCACCCTTGAATAATCCGCCAACGAAAATGGCGAACGTTGTTTCAAGCGGGAGGTACATACCCACGCTGACAAGCATAGGGCTGCGCACCTGCATCAGGATAAAAGCTATCCCCATGAGCATCCCCGAAATAATGAGAGGCCATGCCATGGCGCCTTCGACGATCCCTCTTGAAAGGATAGCCATAAGGCCGGCCTGGGGAGCCGAAAGACTGCGGCTGCCGAAACCACCCTGGTAACCGAGTTTATGTCCGCTGGCGATATCCCCTTCGTTTAGGTAAGCAAGTACCACAAACATCACAGCGCCTGCAAGGATCACACCGATAATATCACCGATCTGCATTCTCCAGGGTGTACCACCGAGGATATGACCGGCTTTTAGGTCCTGGAGCATCTCACCTGCCACGGCAGCTGAAACGCAAACAATGGCGGCAACCCCGAGTACTGTTGCAACACCTGCATTACCCTGGACTCCGAGCCCGACAAGGATGAGGGCTGTAACAACAAGAGCTGTAAGGGTAAGACCGCTGATGGGGTTGTTGCTGGAACCCATGATGCCGACAAGGTAACCCGAGACTGCTGCAAAGAAAAAGGCAAGGATGATCATAACGGTTGAAGCAACAACAGCAATAAGGAGGTTGGTCTGGAAAATGAAATACGTAATGGAGAAAGTAAGAACGGCAACTGCAAGTATACCGGCTATAATTGCTCCGAAGCTCAGGTCTTTTTCATTGCGGGGAGCAACATGTCCCATTCCCTGGGCAGCTTTCTTAACGTCGGTGACTGAACGGCTGACACCGGTGATAAGGCTCTTGCGCATTTTAAATAATGTGAAGGCTGCACTTACCAGCATGCCTCCGATAGCAATAGGCCTTACGATGAATTTCCATATCTGGAGCATCTGGAAGCCGGGGTCCTGCACCTTGAGCATGGCCTGGTCAAGGCTCATGGTGGCGTCTTTTGCCATCACGGCTGAAGCCCATACGCTGAAGTCAATATTAGGCATCAGAAAGTACATGATCATGGGAACCATCAGTCCCCAGGCGAGCAAACCTCCGCTGAAGTTAAGGGCTCCGAGTTTCGGACCGATGATATAGCCTACACCCATGTAAGCAGGGCTTACCCCGGGAGAACTGAGCATCATACCGCCCTTACCTGTGAATATTGTTCCTGCGATGATCTGTTTCCCCCAGACAACGAATTTTTCCCAGAGATACAGGAAGAACCTGAGTTCCCCAAGGAGTTTCACCATTGCGCCAAGTCCCATAGCCCAGAACAGGAATTTTGATCCGCCTGAATTACCCTGACCGGCTTTATGTATCTCTGCAGCAGCCACCGATTCGGGGAAAGGCAGTTCGGCATCTTCAACCATAACTCGGCGAAGCAGGGCAACGAACATGATACCAAGGATACCGCCGGCGATCAGGATCAGCGAGGAGGTGATATAATGTCCCAGGGTAAAGAAATCGGGCCATATACCCGAAACAAAGAATGCAGGCAGGGTGAAAATTGCTCCTGCCGCTACGGATTCACCGATGGAACCGACGGTGCGGGTAAAATTCTCTTCAAGGATAGTTCCCCTCATCAGGCGGAGGATAGCCATTCCGAGAACAGCAGCCGGGTAAGTTGCTGCTATGGTCATACCTGCCTTGAGCCCGAGGTAAGCATTTGCCGCACCAAGGATGACGGCAAAGAACAAACCAACAATCAATGCCCGCAGAGTAAACTCCTTCATGTTCGTTTCAGCGGATACGAAGGGTACATGCTTTTTTGCTTCAGCCATAATTATGATTTTTTTAATTTTTTGCTAAATAACGAAAAAACCGTCAACCTAACAACATTTGTTGAAATCATAACGGTGACTCGTGAACGGTGACTCGTAATCCGGATCACGGTTCACGAGTCACGAGTCACGTAAACCGGTACAGGTGAAGAACCTTCTTGGTTTCAAAGAACTCTTCGGTGAAATATTCCGAAAGAGCGTAAACCTTCCATTTCGCACGGATCGATTTCAGTTCTTCCTCAAAATCCCCTCCCTTGAAATACAGGAAACCGTTTTCGAGGCTATTGTTCCCTCCTTTTTTGATCAGCTTTTTCAGGGCTCCCGAAAAAGCTGCGATCTCGGTAACAGCCCTGCCGGTAATGAAATCGAAGGACTGCTGCAGGCTTTCGTACCTGCAGTTCAAGGCTGTTAGGTTGTCAAGGCCCAGGTCAGAAGAAATAGCCTTGGCCACCTTGATCTTTTTCCCTATGGAATCTACCAGCACGAATTCGGTTTCGGGAAACAACACCGCCAGGGGGATACCCGGAAGTCCGCCGCCTGTGCCTGCATCCAATACACTGGTGCCCGGCTTGAAGGAGATCAGTTTTGCAAGCCCCATGGAATGAAGGATGTGTTTCTCCTCGAGATGTTCTATATCCTTACGGCTGATTACGTTGATCTGGGAGTTCCATTCAGGATATAATTCAAGAATCCGGGCAAGGCGTGCATCTTGCTGTTCGGTGAGGGAAGGAAAATATTTCCTGATCTGCTGCATAAAAAATCCGGGTGCTGATAAACACCCGGACGAAATTATTAAAAATTATCCAGAACTTAACCCGACTGATGGACCGGTTTGTTTTTTGGTTTGGCTTAAACTTCTGCTGCAGGAGCTTCAGCTGCCGGGGTTTCAGCAGCAGGTGCCTCCTCCTTGGCTTCAACCTTCTTTTTGGGCTTTGCAACTTTTGGCTTTGCTTCAGCACCTTCGGTCTTTTCAGCCTTTGGCTTTACTTCAGCACCTTCGGCCTTCTCTGCAATTTTCTTCGTGGCAGCCTTCTTTGCAGCCTTCTTTTCTTCCGCTGCAGCATCAACGGCTACTTTTACAACTTCTTCTACCGGCTTTGCTTTTGCTTCCTTAGGTTTTGGAGGAGCAACAATTCCTTTTTTCTTTCTGCGGGCACGTCTTACACCGAAAGATCCTATGATGATCTTCCCTCTTTTTGATTTTTTATCACCTTTTCCCATATGTGTTCTTATTTATATTTCGTCGTTGAATCTGAGAATGTACAATGTGCCATGTACAATGTACAAATTTCATTTGCGGATTCTTTACAAAATGCAAAGTTAAGAAAATGATCGTTCTAAAACCGGTTCAAGAAGGATTTTTCTTAAGAAAATCACTGAGGATGACATTTGAACGGCTAACCGTTGCGGCCGCCCAGCGAATCAGGATGTCGGTCTGCTCATGTTCGTTAAGTGCCCAGAGTACCTCGGAATTTCTCATGCGCAGGGTCAGGGAATGGATCAGTATTGCCGCGGAAACGGAGATATTGAGGCTTTCGGTAAAACCGAACATGGGGATCTTGATAAATTCATCGGAAAGTGAGAGGGCTTCTTCCGATAGTCCCTGGAGTTCGGTCCCGAAAAGCAGGGCGAACGGCTTGCCGATGGGCAGGGTGGCAGGCGTAAAGTCATCCTTGTGAGGCGTTGTAGCCACGATACGGTACCCCTTTTCCTTCAATGATCGCAGGCAGGCAGCGGTATTGGATTGGGTCTTATTGTATTTATATAAGGTGAGCCATTTGGCGGAACCAAGGGCGACATCAGGGTTCACCTGGTATTTATTCCTGTTCTCAATGATATGCACGTCCTGTATCCCGAAACAATCGCAGCTGCGCAGGACTGCACTTGCATTATGAGGCTGGTATATGTCCTCGAGGATGATGGTCATATGCCTTGTCCGCTGCTTCAGAACTTCGGTGAACCGGGCTCTGCGGTCTTCGGTGATAAAGGCTGTAATGTGCTCCAGCAATTTCAGTTTAAGATCGTGATCGAGATTTTCTATATCTGCATTCATTGCTCCGACAGGCTGATTTAATCGCCCAAAGGTAAAAAAATGAATCTGTTGTAGGGTATAAAGGGAAAAAATGTAACTTTGCAACCTCAAATTTTGAAATAAATGGCACAAAAGCTTGATAAACAAGTAGACAAGACTGAAGAACGAATCGTTGCTGTGGAAGAAGCATTCGGCAAAACCGAGCAGTTTATTGAGAAGAACCAGACGGTTATCCTTATTGTTATAGGGATTATCATTGTAGTCGTCCTGGGATTTTTCGGATTTAAACGTTTCTATCTTGCTCCGAGGGAGAAAGACGCCCAGGGCCAGATGTTCATGGCGCAGAAATATTTTGAACAGGACTCGCTTAAGAAGGCTCTTAACGGCGACGGGCAGTACCTGGGATTTCTTGCCGTTATTGATGAATACGGCATGACCAAGACAGCCAACCTGGCAAATTATTATGCAGGTATCTGCTTCCTGAAACTTGGAAAGTTTGACGATGCCATTACCCACCTTAAGAAATTCAGCGCCAGCGACAAGGTTATTGCCCCCCTTGCAAAAGGAGGTTTGGGCGATGCCTATGTGGAAACAAATGAGATCAAAAAAGGAATTGGCTGCTATGTTGATGCCGCCGAACTGGCAAAAAATGAATTCCTGTCACCTGTCTTCTATATGAAAGCAGCCATGGGATACAACGAGCTGAACGATTATGAGAATGCTCTCAAAATGTATAAGAAGATCAAGGAAGACTATCCCCGTTCAAACGAAGGAAGGGACATAGATAAGTATATTTCCCTTACTGAAGGGAAAATAAAGGGAAAGAAATAAACGGTATTTTCATTTTTTAACGAACTTTGCCCGGGACCTCCCGGGCATTTTTTTTACCCGGTTACCCAGCAACCCAGTTATCCAGTAACCCGGCATCATGCATCCCGCATCCCACATCCCTCATCCCACACCCCGTATCGTCTTTTATGGCACTCCCGGGATCGCTCTCGAATCACTTAATGCTTTATTTGAAGGCGGATATCATCTCGTCGGGGTAGTGACTGCCCCCGACAAGCCGGCGGGCCGCGGAATGAAGCTCAGGGCCTCTGCAGTCAAACAATACGCAGTTGAGAATGGGCTTGAGGTGTTGCAGCCCGAACGCATGTCGGATCCCGCTTTCCTTGCCCGTCTGAAGGCCCTTGATCCGGAAATTCAGGTGGTGGTTGCCTTCAGGATGCTGCCGAAAGAAGTATGGGCCATGCCTTCCAAAGGAACGTTCAACCTGCATGCTTCTTTATTGCCCCAGTACCGGGGTGCCGCTCCAATCAACTGGGCCATCATGAACGGAGAGACCGAAACCGGGCTAACAACCTTCTTCCTCAGGGATAAGGTCGATACCGGCGACATCATCTTCAGGGAAAGCATGATTATAGGCCCAGAAGAGACGGCAGGCGAACTTCACGACCGCATGAAACTGAAAGGCGCTCAACTTGTGATTAAGACGGTGGATGCGATCATTTCAGGCAATTTTGAAACAACTGACCAGTCACGATTCACCGATCACGGATCACGGCTTATGGCCGCCCCCAAGATATTCACCGAAACCTGCAGGATAGACTGGACCATGCCATCCGCAGTCATATATAATATAATAAGGGGTTTAAGCCCGCTTCCTGCTGCCTTTACCGAAATCAGGATGAAAGACGGCAGCCTGGCCAAGCTGAAGATTTTCCGTGCGGCATTGGGAAAACGGGGGCCTTCAGGCTCCCCGGGAACGCTTACCACCGATGGCCATAGCTTTCTTTGCATTTCAGCTTCAGATGGAGATATTGTAATAAATGAGCTTCAGCTTGAAGGCCGCAAACCCATGCTAGCAGAAGAATTCCTTAGAGGAGCCGGAAGAAATATCATCTGAATACCCCGTTAATCATGCGTTTCCTTGTTGGAGTTATTAACAAATGTTCCGATTTATGAACATTTTCAATGGTTTTCAGCATAAAATACTTGACAAATTCTACAGAGACCTTATATTTGCAGGGATTATCAAAATTGAGTATTAATTTAAAACCTGAAAAAATGAACAAGGCTCAGTTAATCGAAGCAGTTGCAAAAGATGCAAAAATTACCAAGGCAGAAGCAAAAAGGGCTCTGGAAGCTGTTATTTCTTCCACAACCAAGGCTCTTGGCAAAGGTGAAAGAGTTGCTTTAGTAGGATTTGGATCATTCGCCGTTTCAAAGCGTGCTGCCCGCAAAGGCCGTAACCCCCAGAATGGCAAAGAAATCAAGATCCCTGCAAAGAAAGTCGTTAAATTCAAGGCTGGTGCAGAACTTGTAAAGAAAGTTAAGTAAATAGCTCAAGCAATTGCTTTACAAAAAACCACCTCAGACGGGGTGGTTTTTTTATTCCAACAGATTCCTGGTAATTTCGCAATTCACGTTTCAAGCCTATGGGCAGGAAAAAACAACTTATAACATGGTTTGGCATATTGCTGGCAGGCCTGATAATTATCGGCATTTTCGGATTCAGGCAATTTCTTGAAAGTTACCAGGAAAGGTATAACCTTAAATGCCTGCAGATTCCCATGAAAATTTTAGCAACGACCCGAAGGCATACCGACCAGTTACTTATGCTGCAGAAAAACCTGGCGATGTACCTGAAATACGAGAAAGGCAATCTTACACTTCCCGGCAGGGGACCCGACATGAGGGCCAGGTTTGTGTATTCGAGTTCCAATACCGACAGTATGCTTGTTCTTTCACCCGCGAAACTTTCAGGGAAGGAGGTGAATTCATGCAGGATGATCCTGAATGCAATATATCCCGCGGTCAAAAATATTTCAAGCGACTTCGGCGAAATTGAAAGAGTGTATCTTCGTTTGAATACCGGGCATGTTTTGTTGTTCCTGTTTGCCAATAATCCAACGGATTCCATTATTATTCATGGGTATAACGAAACACCTACAAGGTTTCAGCTCAAGGACCTCCGGTTAAACAGTGTGGAACTTACCCCGCCATTCATCGGCCGCATTTCAAAAAAGGAACTTATAACTCTTTATACCGGGCTTGAATGTCAGGACAGCATTATCGGCCAGATCTGCCTGGATATTGCCACCCATTATTTCAACAACTGGCTTGAGCTGAATCTTGAACATGCCAAGCTGGTCCTTTTTGATACCAACGGCATCATCCTGGCATCGAATGATAAACGATTCTCAATAAACGATTCTCTGCAGAATATATACAATTCAATGCCCGGTTTTAATATTAACCCTGAGATCAGAAAGGCTGACCCCAATAAGCCGCTGTATTTTGAAAAGGACAAAGGCAGGTTCTATGCATATTTTCACAAGTTTGGCAAGTCCAAAGTCCTCGCACTTTATGCAGATAAAAACGAGGTGAGAATGTTCATTTATCTGGAGATCATACCGTTCCTACTAGCCTTCATCGCCCTCTGGGCGACATCATGGGCTTATTATTCCCAGAGGCTGACGACCCTCAAACTGAAAAAAATGTCGGCCGAACTGGAGGTTGCTAAACAGGAAGCCGAATCGGCCAATGATGCAAAGAGCGTATTTCTTGCAAATATGTCGCACGAGATCAGGACGCCTATGAATGCCATAATAGGGTTTTCACAGATCCTGACCAACCTTGTCAAAGACCCTGTTCAGGCCAATTACCTTTCTTCAATCAGCTCGAGCAGCAAAATACTTCTGAGCCTGATCAACGACATCCTCGACCTTTCCAAAATAGAAGCAGGCAAACTCGAGATACGCCCCGAACCATTCAGTATCAGGAACCTGATGGCTGAAGTGGAGTCTCTCTTCCTCGCAAGGGTTACCGAAAAAGGCCTGATTCTTAAGGTGTTGGCAGATGAGCGATTACCTGAAAACATGGTTTCCGACGAATTGCGCATCCGCCAGATTCTCCTGAACTTCATGAGCAATGCCGTGAAGTTTACGGATGAGGGAGAGATCATTTTAAGTGCCGGATTTCTCGGGCAGGAAGGAAACAGGGTGGGTATGAAGCTGAGTGTGAAGGACACCGGTATCGGCATTAAAGAAGATCAGCTGAAGCATGTATTTGGGGCATTTGCCCAGGTTGAGAACCAGGATACCCGGAAATACGGGGGGACCGGGCTTGGACTGGCAATTACCGAGAAACTGGTCACTTTGCTGGGTGGAAGGGTGGAAGTTGAAAGCGAGCAATTCCTGGGCAGTACTTTCAGCGCCATCCTGCCCTCTCTGGAAGTCTTTGAGGGTGATCTCACCGCTCCTGCAGTTCAGAAAGACAAAATGGGTGAGGTCAGGTTCAGGGGGGCAAAAATCCTTATTGTCGACGACGTGAAAAATAACAGGAGGGTGCTGGCCGGCCTGATGAGCGGACTGGGCCTGGATTGCACCGAGGCAACCAACGGTAAAGAGGCACTCGACATGATCCGGAGCGCAATCCCCTCCCTCGTCATGATGGACCTCAGGATGCCGGTGATGGACGGTTTTACTGCAGTGAAACAAATACGAGACGATGCGGCAACAGCCAAACTGCCGGTCATCGCCGTTAGTGCATCTGCTTTTCACCAGGATGAGCGCGATGTGAAACTGAAGGGATTCGACAGCTTCCTGAGGAAACCCGTGATAGCCGACGAGCTGATCGTTGAGTTATGCAGGTTCCTTCCTTATGACAGCATTGAGGAAAATTCATTACCGACTGTTGCGTTCGAAATTAAAGCCGATGGTATCAAACCGGAGATCCTCGCGGCACTCATTAACTCACTATCGGGTGAATTCCGGGACCTGGCTTCAACTGCTCTCAGGAAACGATCGATACAGAGCTCGAAAATCCTGCTCGATTCTGCAGGGAAACTTTCGGAAAAATATTCCTGGGAACCCTTCTCAAAATGGGTCTCCTCTTTAAACCTGGCGGTGGAATCTTTTGACATTGGGATGATGGAAGCTACTCTCAGGGAGTTTGAACCCTTGCTTAAAAAAGCAAATGACATTCTATCGGTAACGAATAAATCATAATGACTAATGGCTGAAAAAATACTGCTGGTCGATGACCAGCCAAAAAACATACAGGTTGCCGGGACATTGCTGACAGCGAACGGCTACGAAGTTGAATTTGCAACCGACGGGTTCAGGGCTCTCGAATGGCTGGCCGAAGAAAGCTTTGACCTGGTCCTTCTGGATGTGATGATGCCGGGAATGGACGGGTTCGAGACCTGCAGGAAGCTGAAACAGCTTCCCCGGGGGACCGACATCCCCGTGATCTTTCTTACCGCCAAAAGCGATACCGACAGCCTTGTCGAGGGCTTCCAGGCCGGGGGTGTGGATTACCTTGCCAAACCTTTCCAGGCCGAAGAACTGCTGGTAAGGGTAAGGACCCATCTTGAAATGAAGCAGATGCGGGAAAAGCTTAAGGATGTAAACAAATGGCTTCAGGCCGAGGTATCCATGAAGACACTGGAACTCATGGAAAAGAACCGGGAACTTCAGAATGTACTTATAAAGGTTGAAACCCTGGACAAGAGCAAGGACAATTTCCTCAAGATCATCAGCCACGAGATACGCACACCCCTGAACGGTATCATAGGGGCCAGTTTCCTGCTGAGAAGCATGGTTTCAACACCCGAGCAGACAGAGTTTTTTAACATGCTCGACATTTCACTGAAGAGGCTTGAGAGCTTTTCATTTACGGCTTTGCAGATCACCCAGCTGCAGGCTTCAGGGAATACCTTCCCCAAACAACAGGTTGAGGTTCGCGAACTGGTCGAGGACGTGAAAACTATTGCCCTTGCCGGACAGAAAAGGCAATTTTTTCTCGAATCGTCGGATGTCCCTCCGCTGAATATCAACAAGGAGCTTTTTGTGACAGCCCTGGTCAAGCTGCTGGATAATTCGGTACGCTTTTCACCGCAGGATTCCACTATAACACTTAAGGTGCAGAAGACAAACAACGGCGTTCATTTCAAACTCAGCGACCAGGGCCCTGGTTTCTCTGCTGAAGTCCTGCTGAGGAAATTTGAACTTTTCGTGACCGGCGAGACCCATATTGATAAAAATCCAGGCATGAGCCTTCCTCTTGTGAAGTTTATTATTGAAGTTCATGGTGGGGACATCGATCTTTACAACAACCCTGCTGGCGGGGCAGCCGTTGAATTTTACATTCCTGAAATCTAAAGTTTTGAGAGACTGAATTTTTTTCGGGCTAATATTTATTCAGGTAAGCCGTAAGGTTTGCTTCGCGGTCCAGCCCGAGTTTATGCCTAAGCCTGTGGCGGGCAATTTTAATGGTATTCTCGCTTTTCCGGGTAAGCTGTTCAATTTCCTTGGTTGTGAGATTCAACCGGATAAACGCACAAAGCTTGATTTCATTAGGAGTAAGCCCGGGATGGTCCATGGTCAATGAAGGATAAAATTGTGGGTGGACATCCCTGAAATGTGCATTAAATTCATCCCAGAAATTTTCTGAGCTTTTATTTCTAAAATCACGTAACAGGTTTCGAATGTGATTGTCCCCGGGGGAGATTGATGTATCGATGATCCCCTGCAGTTTGTCCGACATTTCACTCATAACTTCTTTTTTCTCAGCAAGGTTCATTGATTGAAGCAGCAACTCTTTATTTTTCACGTTAATGTCTTTTTCAAGACTGATCTTTTCAAGCTCCAGGCTCTTTTTTACGAGGGTTATGTGTCTGGCTTTATTTCGTTGTAAAAGGTACAGCGATAAAAGAACGATCGCGATCCCTATCACCAGTGAGATTATTAAGATATAAATCAGGTTATTCCTGCTCCTTAATGCTGAGTTTTTCTCCTCTTCAATCTTATTTTTCTCCTGTTCATTTTTAAAAGCAAATTCAAGCTCGGTGAGTGTGATTTTCTGGTTATCCTTTATTTGCCAAAGACTGTCGGAATATTTGTGATATAATTTTGCGAAAAACAAAGCACTGTCCTTCCGGCCCCTCAGTTCATAAATCTCGCTGAGGCCTTTTATCGCATCGGTCTCATACTGAAGAAAGGAGCCTCGTTTTGCAAGCTTCCAGGCCTCCCTGAAATGGGTGTTCGCCTGCCGGTAATCTTTCGCTTTCTGGTTGATGACACCCATAGTCAGTTCGGCGTCAACCTGCATGTACATACTGGAACCGTGAAATGACTTATCAAGGGAATCAATCATGTGCCTGGCGGTATTTATTAGCTCAAGAGCTTCCTTAAGCCGGGCCTGCTCCAGGTTTATTGAAGTAAGTCCCAGGTAAAGGTTTGCCAGATCATAATAGTTCTTTAATCTTAGCTGAATAGGCAAGGCTTGAAGATAATATGCCTGGGCGCTGTCGAGCTTCTTAAGCCCGAGATAGGCACGCCCTAGGTTTACCAGAGAATTGGCATAATAGGCCGAATCTTTCTTCTCCCTGTAAATGATACTTGCTTCTCTTAAGAGCCCGACGCTCTTCTGGTACATTCCTGCTGAATTATAAAAGGCAGCGATATTGTTGAGAAAGTCGGCACGCCATCTATCATTCCCTGCCTCCCCGGCAATCTTTTTCCCTTGAATGTAATACCTGAGTGCATTGGCATAGTCCGATTGCAAATCGCTGATATACCCGAGTCCGTTCAATATTCGCATCTTTTCTTCCGCATCAAAATCCCGGTTAACCAGGTTCATGGCTCTCAGCAGGTATTTCTTTGCAAGGTTGAGGCTGTCCGACATTATGTAGTGCAGACCAAGATACAGGCAGTTTTGGATAATACCTTCAGGGTTGTTTCCTTTTTCGGCAAGTTTCAGACCGGTAAAGGCCGCCGGGAGACAGGAATCGTCACCTTTCCTGTAGTATTCCCTAGCTAATCGGGCGTAGATCAGCGAAAGCTTAGTGGCATCCTGGTTCCCATTGATAATCAACCGCTTCAGGCTGTCGACCCGGGATATTGCCGGCTTATTGCCCGCGAGCGCGTAACCGCAGGAAAACAGGAAGATAAACAGGGATAGAAATACCTTTGATTTTAGTGTCATTGCCGGAATGAATGATTTTTCATTGGTACAATGATAATTTATCTTCCTGAAGCTACCAAAGAAGGGTATATATTTCTTTCTTTCTATTTTTTGGGAATGTACACTTTTTGTACCCCCGGTAAGATCGTTTCCGGTCATTAAAACTATGTTTTTCAACGATTAATGATTTTGATTCGCCCCTTTCCTGATGTAACTTTATCTTCATGAAACCAAACATTCCACAAATGAAAAAAATTATCCTTACTTTCGATCCTCATTTTGAGCGGTGCTGTTGCAATCAGCCAGAACCTGCTGTTCACTTCCGAGTTCGGAGGGGCAAACTCAAACGGGGCCCTTGTAAAGTACAACCCCTTGACAACCAATTCATCTGTTTTTAGCAGCCTGGGAGGAAATCCATTCACTGCAACCAATCTTGTAATAAACGGTGATAATGACTGGCAATATGGGAAAGGGGGCCTCACACTGGGCATGGACGGGAAATATTACGGTGTAACGTTTCTGCCATCAGGCGTTGTAAACCTGGATCTGGAGCATAAAACCGACAGGGGGATTTTCTACAGGTTTGATCCCGTAACCAATAAAACCCAGGTACTGTATTCATTTACCGGGGCAGGAGAATTCAACATGGCCGATATCAATCATACGGCCTCCTACAACAATGACCTGGGCGGTCCCGCCTTCAGGGTGGTGGAGATGAGCAGCGGGGTGTTTTACGGCATCGCTGTACTTGGCGGAACCTATGACGTGGGAGGGGCCTGGAAATTCGATGTCAATACCATGACCTATAAAAAGATCGGTGAATTCAGCAACCAGGCCTTTGGCATTGGTTACAGGCCTTTGAGCAACCTTGTCCATGGAGACGGAAGCAACCTGTACGGGGTTTTGTCAAAGAGGAATATAAACCAACCCGCCTCGTTGGACGATGGGGCGCTATACCGGATCAATACGGTAACAGACCAGCTGGAATTTGTCCATGACCTGAACTCAACGGATATGGTGTCTACGATTTTGACTTTCCCTACCGGTGACATCGTTTATAACCCAACATTGAATACATTTTATGGTACCAAATTAAGTTCCTTTCCCAATTGGGATCCTCATATTGGCGGTGGTGTATGGGCTTACAACATGACCGATAATACAGTCAAGTATAAATTGACGATTGGATACGCTGAAACGAATATCCTGGGGTCCCAGGTTGGCGGACTGGTACAGGGAAATGACGGGAAACTTTATGCATGTTCGAAAGCTGGCGGGGCATACGGTTTTGGCACCATCATTAAATATGCACCCACTTCAAACACTTTTTCGAAGGTTCTAGATCTTACCGGGCCCTTATATGTCCAAAATTCAGGTTTCCAGGTGGTTGGCTCTAAAATCTACGGAAGCTGGGAAGATGACTTTAATAACCCCATTCAACAAATGTTCAGTTATGATGTAATGTCGGGGTTAATGGAAAATGTTTTACCCTATACGGCAGGCCTGCCAGGGTACGCCAAGGAGATCCAGTTCATTGTCAATACCAATAAGATCATCGGCCGGATGACCAATGGGGGAACCGCCAATGCAGGATCGATATTCTCTTTCGACCTCGGTACCCAGGTGACCACGGTCCTTGCCGAAAACAACTCCCTGCAGGGAAGAGGAATGGTGGGTGAGCTACTACAAGTCAACGACTCCATCCTTCTGGGATACACCGGTATGGGAGGTTCCCTGCCAAATCAGCCTGGATTCAGCGCCGATAAACTACATGAGTTGGGTGATCTGGTGCAGATCAATGCACGGACTGGGGTGGTGACTTTCCTGCCCGATGCTTTTAAACACACTTATTTTCCAGCCTCCTATAACACGGACCAAAACTGCCTGAAATTCAACCGCCCCCTGCTTGCCTCCAACGGTAAGCTTTACTACAGTTATATACACCTGGGATATGTCGGCAACTTTTTCAGGATATCCTCCTATGACATGGCAACAAACACCAGGACTGAAATCTATCCCGGCCAGAATCTTCAATCTAATCTCTTTAGGGGTTAGTTCCCCGCCGCTTGCGGCGTAAAAAATATATCTTTGTATGTATGAGCGAAAGCGCGTACATACATAAATCGCATAATGTTTCTGTTCTGTTGTATCACTTTGTTTGTCCTGCCAAATATCGCAGAGTGGTATTTAGCAAAGCAGTTGATCAAACCTTGAAAGAAGTTTGTTTGGAGATAGAGAAGCGCTACGAGGTTCATTTTTTGGAGATTGGGACAGACAAAGACCATGTTCATTTTTTGATTCAGAGCGTTCCAAAGATGAGTCCAACAGCGATTATTACGATGTTGAAAAGTCTCACTGCAAAAGAGATTTTCAAGAAGCATCCTGAGGTGAAGAGCAAGCTTTGGGGCGGAGAATTCTGGACTGATGGATTTTTCGTCAACACGGTCAGCAAATTTGGAGATGAGACGAGTATTACGAAGTACGTTCGTGATCAGGGTCTTGAAAAAGAGTACACAGTGTTGCATACAAGTAAACAGTTGGCTCTGTTCTAGATACCTCGCTGCTCTGCGGCGAGGTCGTTCATTAAAGATTTCGAAGCCGTCGGGCTCACCGAAGTCGCGACCGGCAAGATCCTCACATGTTTCAGGGACAGCATCTTTGTTTGGGATATCAATACCAGCACATTCACAACAAGGAAATTTTCGCATAATTCGAATACCTATGGATTTTATAAAGGAAATTTCCTCAAGGCTTCCAACGGAAAGATATACGGAACGACCAAGGTGAAAGGCTATGACGTGAATCCCCCTGTCCCGCTTGGCAATGCAGTTATTTTCTCCCTGGATCCGGTGAACTACAACTTTACTGTTGAGTATACCTTCCCTGCGGGTATTAAGAACTGCAATGCTGGACTCAGGGAATACAACGGTAAACTTTACGGTTTCACGAATTACGGCGGGACAAACAACAACGGGTACATCTTCTCGTATACCATTGCCACAAGTGTTTTTACCATCATATACAATTTTAATGCCCTCACCGATGGGGCCGGTTTCGAAGGGGAGTGGGCCTTGCTGAACAACAAGCTGTATGCCACTTCATATACCGGGGGCTCCAGTGGTTTCGGAACCCTGGTGGAATTCAATCCGGCCACAAATGTTTTGACAGTATTGAAAAACCTGAGCATGACCAACGGCCGGAGCTTCAGGGGAACGCCACTGGTGTTCAACGACGTCTATTCCACCAATGCACCCATCACCACCGCAGGAGCAGGAGCGGGCTGCAGCGCGGGTACCTTTACCATACCCGTTACCGTAAACAACTTCAACATGGTCAAGCAATTCACTCTCAGGCTCGATTTTGACCAGACCCTGATGACGTACACAGGTTATGCCAATATCAACCCGGCCCTTTCAGGATGTAGTGTTACTGCTACGGTGGTTTCGGCCAACCTGACGAAGATCGTGATCGCCTGGACCGGGACATCAGGGCTGAACCTGTCGAACGGCAGCAAACTGGCAGACCTGAAATTCACCCTGATCTCGGGTACTCCTTCCCTTACATTTAACAATACCGCCAGCGGGGGAGCCGAATGCCAGTACCTGAATTCCAATATGGATGTGTTGAACGACCTGCCAACAACCACTTACTATGTCAGTTATACAGCTTCAGGCAACCTGCTCCCGGCAGCAGCTGGCAGTATCAGCGGTCCTGCAATAGTTTGCCAGGCTCAGAACAATGTTGCCTATACCGTGCCTGTTATCGCCAATGCAAGCAGTTATTCATGGTCTTACACAGGGACGGGGGCCACCATTAATGGTTCAACGAATTCAGTGACCATTTCCTTTGCCGGTAATGCAACTTCAGGAAATTTAAAGGTTTTTGGAGTGAACTCTTGCGGAAACGGACCTGTTTCAGCAAACTTCCCGATTACTGTCAACCCCATGCCTGGTGCTGCGGGAACAATCACAGGCTCCGGTTCGGTTTGCCAGGGCCAGTCCAATATTGCATACTCAGTTCCTGCCGTTACCAGTGCCACGACCTATGTATGGAGTTATACAGGAACCGGAGCTACACTTTCCGGAGGTTCCACGAATGCCATCACCATCAATTTTTCAGCAGCTGCAACCTCAGGAAACCTGTCAGTGTATGGCTCCAATGCCTGCGGGAATGGAACAGCATCTGCCGCTTTCCCGGTGACAGTCCATGTTCTTCCTGTTGCCAATGCCGGACCTGATCAATCAATTCCGAACGGAGCCCAGACTGCACTCAACGGTTCGGTCAACGGCGGTTCAGGAACCTATACATGGCACTGGGAGCCTGCCGGCTACCTGCTCAACCCCGATATACAGAATCCGACAACTATAAATCTTACTGCTTCAGTAAACTTCACACTCACCGTTACCGATGTTTATGGATGCAGCGATAACGATGATGTTTTTGTGAATGTAAGCGGACCACTCACGGTGGATGCAGTTGCTACTCCCGATACTGTCTGCATCGGACAACCCACCCAGTTGATGGCTTTGGCAGGGGGCGGGTCAGGTTCTTATACCTATACCTGGATATCCAATCCTGCGGGTTTCGCAGCGACCATTCCAAATCCATATGCCTTACCTTCTGTAAATACGGTATACTCAGTTTTCATTAATGATGGCATTACAAGTAAAAGTGATAGTGTATCAGTAGCGGTGATCCCTTTACCAGCCCAGCCTGCTGCTCCCAATGGCCCTGATACCGTTAACCTGAGTTATGTTACCAGCAGCGATTACACCATCGCCCCGGTTGCTGGTGCAGATAGCTACTCATGGGCGCTGTTTCCAATAAGTTCAGGTATTATTACCGGAACAGGTACTACCGGAACCGCTAACTGGAATCCGGGTTTCCTGGGCATTGCCACGATCAAGGTTTTGGCGATGAATACCTGCGGCGAGTCGGACTACTCTCCCCTTAAGCATACATTCGTAGATAATGTTACGGGTGTGAGGGAGTCAGAAACGCCATCCCTGGTCATATATCCAAACCCGAATGACGGCTCATTCTACATCAAATCGGCAAAAAGAATCGATAAGGTAATCATCCGTGACATGCTTGGAAGGACAATAAACGAGACCGATCATCCTGCCGATGGCAACCGCTTCAATTATACCCTGGCCGATGGTACTTATTTCGTACAGGTTTATAGTAGTGAAATTAACTTCACCAGGAAAATTTTAGTTCAAAAAACAAGATAGACTTCGTAATACGTGAATATTGTTGTTTTGAGTAAATGTTGGTTTTTGTGTTGATTGTGTGTGTCCCTGGCTTTGCAAAGCAAAGCCAGGGTACATTTAAAACCTGATCTCATGAAAAAAAATGTCATTATTGCCATTATGGCCCTGGCGTTAAGTGTTTCATTTGCAGTTGCATATGGTCAGTCTGCAGGAGGGGCACCCCCAGTGAAAAAGTTCAAAACCAAAACTGGTAAGACTTTCGTCGTACTTGAGACCCACCCCCAGGGACAGAGTTTAAGCGATATCAGCGTTTCGCTTGAAGGCATTCCCAGGGCAGAAATGAAATACAAGGACGCTGAGCCCATAAATAAGGTGCTGATTGGCGATCTCGATGGGGACGGCTTTGACGAACTATACATAACAACAGTTTCCGCGGGTTCGGGAAGTTATGGAAACATTATCGGAATAGCCTCGAATAAGGATAAGTCAATGTCGCAAATCTATATGCCAGTCGTCGGGGAAAAAGATATGAAGCCGGGCGCGACCTTCGAGGGCTACGAAGGGCATGATACCTTTGCGATCAGCGGGAACAGCCTGGTCAGGACGTTCCCGGTAAAATCGGGCAAGGCAAAAACGCGTACCGTTACCTATAACCTGAAGTCAGGCGAGGCAGGTTATATCCTGTATGTCAAAGCATCAAAGGTTTATTGAAGTTTGTTTTATATTGTATTGATAACCATAGTGGTGGAATTTGTTCCTTCGAAAATTTATTTCGCCGAATCAAAAAACCAGTATATTTATCTGCAATTTAAATCTGCACAATGAAAAAGATCTTTCTGCTTTTTACTATAGTTATGTTAGCAACCGAGCTTTCATACGGACAGTTCGCCCTGGGTGTTAAATTAGGGTATAATGCCAGCAAACTCTCGACCAACGTCGACACGATAAAATCACAGGTTAACAGTGGATTCCATGTAGGTATCTGGACCCATATAGGAAAAAGGCTTTATTTCGCTCCTGAACTGCTGTATACCATGAGTGGTACGTTGTTTACCAGCGAAGGTAATTTAGCTGCGAACCAGTGGCAGCAGAAAGTAACCGTGGGTACTATGGACGTCCCCCTTTTACTGGGATTCAAGATCATTCATTCGTCTGTCATCACATGGAGGATCGAAGTTGGTCCGGAGGCGTCTTTTGTGGTTAACAAGAAAGTAAAGGATGTAAGCGGAACCGGAACAATAAACTCTGCCAACATCAATACGGCGAACTGGTACGTATTGGGTGGCACCGGGATAGACGTACTGTTTTTAACTTTTGATATACGGTATCAATACGGGCTGAACCAGTTCATTAAAGACGTCAACAATAGCGGCCTGAAATCGACAAACAGCCTGTTCCTTGTTTCAGTGGGATTCAGGATCTTCGGAAGCAAGTAAAGGAATGTACAATGTTCAATGTAGAATGTACCAATAAAAGATCTGCATTTGTACATGGTACATTGTAATTCGTACATTATAATAGTTCTGTTCTGAATCGGTAGGGCAGTTTTGCATCTTTCCCGGCATATTGAACCCCGATCCGGGGTAAAGCGGCAATTGCATGATCCGGTACGATAATTTCCCTGTCTTCGATCCAGATTCCATCATGTTTAAGATTTGAGGGTATACAAAGAAGGCTCATCCCCGTATGGGAATAATGGATACCCAGCAAAGCAGATACCTTCCCGGGGCCATCCCCGGTTTTCTTTTCAAACCTTGATTTGCCGGCCCTTTCCAGCATAAGCTTCATGTTGTCAAGCGGCCTCACTGCCCTTACCAGGACTGCATGCGGGATATCTTCCTTATTGGTAACCACGTTGAACAGGGAGTGCACTCCGTAACAAAGGTAAACGTAGGCAGTACCGCCATCCCGGTACATGATTTCGGTTCGCGGGCTCCGTCGTCCGCCGAAGGCGTGAGAAGCCTTATCGACAATACCGTTATAAGCCTCTGTTTCGTAGATGACTCCGGATGTCGTTTTCCCGTCAAACCGGCTTACGAGTACTTTACCGATCATTTCCCGGGCAATCAGCACCACGTCGTTTCGCGAGTAAAATGAATAGGGAAGTATCATGGGACATTGCTTAACTTTGTTTTGCAACATTAACAAAATTTCACATGTGTATATCAGAAAAATCCCTGTTATACGATGAACTACCTTTCTGGTCGGCCCCGTTCGGGTTATTGCTGCTGGAGACAGTAAGGTATAAAAAGAACATCAGGGTTCTCGACATAGGCTCAGGGAGCGGGTTCCCTACGCTCGAACTGGCCGGACGGCTTGGAAGCGGCAGTGAGGTTTACGGACTCGACCCCTCAGGTGATGCCATTGAAATGCTGGATGCCAAGATAAGGCTGCGTGAAGCCGGAAATGCCTTTGCGATCAAGGGTAGCGGGGAATCCATACCATTCGGGGATGCACATTTTGACCTGATCATTTCAAATAATGGTTTGAATAATGTGGATGACATGGCAGGGGTGCTCAGGGAGTGTTACAGGGTGTGCAAGCCCGGCGGCCAGATGGTGCTTACCATGAACCTTCCGTATACCATGGTGGAGTTTTATGATGCCCTTAGGTCGGTTTTAAGCAGGTTGGGCCTGGCTGAAAGTATTGAAGCCATGGATGCCCATATTTTCGAAAAGCGCAAGCCGGTGGATTACCTGCAGGTACTGATACTTGAGAATGGATTTCACATCCGCTCGGTTCAGCCCGACGGGTTCAAATACCACTTTGCTTCGGCAGCTGCGTTTTACGATCATTACCTGATCAGGAACTTTTTTCTTCCCCCGTGGAAGAAATTCCTGCCCCCCGGCCCGCATGAGCAGATCTTTGCCGAGACCGCGGTGATCCTTGATCGCGTAGCATCTGAAAACGGTAACCTTGAGATCTCGGTGCCGTTTGTATGCATAGATGTTGAAAAAAAGTAATCAGGAACAAAATTTGTTCAGTCTTTCGGATACATTCCTCCGCCACGGAACTTATGTGACCCACCATCGGTTTGCTTCCTAAGCCAGGCAAGCTGTTCGGTACTAGGTTGAACTTTTCTTTGAATTTCTTTTCCTTTTTCCGTACCTCATTTTTCTGCCTGGCTTGACGGAAGCTTCACCGGGAGGGTCCCCCACATAAGTTCCTGATGCGTCAGAATGTATTCCGAAATCCTTCAGAATTCAAATTTTGCTCCTGATTTACCAAACGTACATCCCGTCGGTGTCCTTCTTTACCTTCCCGTTATCTATCAGGAACCGCAGAACAAGGATCACCTTGTCCTCATGGAAGGAGGAAGCGGCATTTACAAGCTGCTCGGCATCGGCAGGGCCCGATTTCAATATGGGCTTGATGATCTTTAGAATACCGTCGAATTCCATTTCGTTGAGGCCAAGCTTGTTCCTTTCAAGGCAGATATCACAACGGCCGCATCGTTTTGTACTTTTCTCACCGAAATAATCAAGCAGGACCTGGCTGCGACATTTCTTCCCTGATTCGGCATAAGAGATCATGGCTTCAAGCCGCCGGGTGGTTTCATGCAGGCGGTCCTGGTAATAAACCGGAGAGATGCTGATATCCTTACCGTCAAGGCGGTCATCGAGGTAAATGAGCTGGGTCTTGTCGGAAGCGGGGGTGTAATCGATGATCTTCAGTTTCTCAAGCCGTTTCAGGTGTTTCACAAGATCTTCGGCAGCCAGTCCGGTTCTCCGGGCCAGCTCGGCCTCGCTGAAGCCGACGAATTCGGTCATCACCCCGGTATAGGACCTTAAGATTGTTTTCAGAAGCTGGTCGTAAAATTCATTTTCAACCTGGAAGCGGTAAAGCGTTTCCTTATCGGCCTTGACATAGATCCTCGATGGCCTGTGCATGGCGTCGGAAAGCATGACATAGCCTTCTTTTTCAAGAAATTTCATGGCATTGTAAGCGATCACAGGCCTGAATTTGTATTCCGAGGCAAAGGCCGAAAGGTCCATGTCGAACCTCTCATCACTTCCGCTGCCGACGGGTATCTGGAAGTAATTTCCAAGAGCCTGGTATACCGACCTGATCATACTCAGCTCAGGGAAATTCCGGGTAAGGTTCTTCCTGGCTTCAATGATGTCGGCGTTCTCATAAAGAAGTACAGCATACGCCTGTTTCTCATCCCTTCCCGCCCTGCCTGCTTCCTGGAAATAAGCTTCGATACAATCGGGGAGATCCATATGGATCACCACCCTCACATTATGTTTGTCGATGCCCATTCCGAAAGCATTGGTCGACACCATGATCCGGGTCTTCTCGCTGATCCAGGCGTTCTGCTTCTCATCTCTTACCTTCTGGATCAGGCCCGCATGATAGTAGTCGGCGCTGATCTTGTTCTTTTTCAGGAATTCGGCAATAAGCTTGGTTTCACGCCGGTTCCTGACGTAAATGATCCCGCTGCCTTTCACTTTGTTCAGTATCTTCAGCAGCCTTCCGGGCTTGTCTTCCTCCTTAAGGACCAGGTAAGTGAGATTTTTCCGTTCAAAACTCACCCTGATCACATTCTCGCGCCTGAACCGGAGTTTCTCCTGTATGTCTTTAACCACTTTAGGAGTGGCGGTGGCAGTCAGGGCGAGAAGCGGAACCCCGGGTATGAATGGCCTGATGTCGGCTATTTTTAAATATGGAGGGCGGAAGTCGTAACCCCATTGCGAAACACAATGTGCTTCGTCTATCGCGAGAAGGCTGATCCTGGTTTTTCGCAGCAGTTCCCTGATCCGTTCGGTCGCAAGGCGCTCGGGAGAGATATAAAGAAGTTTGATCGCACCGAACCTGGCATTGCTCAGAACTCTTTCCTGTTCGTCGGGATGCATCCCCGAATGCACGGCAGCAGCAGCAATGCCCTTATTTTTCAACCCGTCAACCTGGTCCTTCATCAACGCGATCAACGGAGAGATCACCAGGCACATCCCCTCCATGGCCAGCGCAGGAACCTGGTAGCATAACGATTTACCGCCTCCTGTTGGCAGAAGTGCAAGGGTGTCATTCCCTTTCATTACCGAGCTGATGATGTCTTCCTGGAGAGGACGGAAGGTGGAGAAACCCCAGTGTTTGGTAAGTATCTGTTGAATGGATTGAGACATAAATCAATGTACATTGTACATTTATTTCCCGATCTTATACACACTGTCAATCACCGTCCCGTCGACCCACTTGATCACTGCGACGATCTCGTTGGTGAATTTGGGTTTTTCGGGTTTGCCGCAGATTTTTTCGGCTTCTTCCTTAAGTTCCTGAATGGTCCTGATAGGCAGGCTGGTATTCTTCATTTTTTCGATGAGGTCGGTGCGCAGCGGGTTGATGGCAATGCCGCGTTCGGTAACGATAACGTCGATAAGTTCGCCGGGACCGCAGATGGTTGTCACCTCATCCCTTATCACGGGTATGCGGTCACGGAAGAGGGGAACGGGCAGAATAACGGTTTTGCCAAAGAGGGTGTTCATCCAGCCGCCAATGCCGTGGAGCAGGTAGCCGTCGCTGTGGGTGACCACGTTAGCGTTGAAGTTCACGTCGACTTCGGTAGCGCCAAGTATCACGATATCGACCAGTGATGAGAAATTCCCTTTACCGTGATAATTATACGAGGTGAAAGGAGTTGTCATCACATGGTGAGGATTGTCTCTCATGGAGCGTACCCCGTCGAGGTCGAAAGTCTGGCCGTCGAGAATATATTCGACCAGGCCTTCCTCAAGCATTTTCACCAGGTATTTATTCGAACCACCGCGTGCAAACCGGGCTTTCCAGCCGCGTTTGCGGAGGATATCTGCAAAATAGATCCCAATGGACAATGATGTCCCGCCGGCACCGGCCTGGAACGAAAATCCGTCATAAATCAGCCCTGCCTCGTCGCAGAACTGCGCACTCCATTCGGCCAGCAGCAGGCGGTCGGGGCTCTTTGTGATCTCGGTCGTGCCGCTGACGATCTTCTCGGCAATGCCAATCTTATCCATCACCACCACGTAATCCACATAATTACCATTGATCTGCCATGGAATGCAAGGGAAGGGTACGAGGTTGTCGGTTACAACAATCACCTTATCGGCGAACTGGGCGTCGGCGAGGGCAAAACCAAGCGGACCGCAGGCCGTCGGCCCGTTCACCCCGTTCATATTGCCGAAGAGATCTGCAGTGGGAGCGGCGATCACGGCGATATCAATATGCACTTCGCCGTCCTGAACGCTCTGGTAGCGTCCGCCGTGAGAGCGGAGGATGCCGAGTCCTTTCATTTTGCCTTCGGATGTGAATTTCCCCAAAGCCCCGTTCATGCTGCCTTCGATGTGATCAATCGTACCGTCTTCCAGGTATTTGGTGAGTACTTCATGGCAGGGGAACGAAGCAGAAGGAAGCCACACCAGGTCTTTCATGCCGAGCTCATGGGCGATGTCGAACACCGGCACGGCAACCAGGTCGCCGTTACGGAAATGATGATGGGTCGAAATGCACATGCCGTCTTTCAGGCCTGATTGAACCAGGGCTTCTTTAAGGGAAGAAACCACCTTATTGCCGTCCTCAGGGTAATCGGCGCAGGAAGCGATCTTTGTTGATGCCTTGAACCCGGTGGGCCTGTATTTGCCTACTCCCATATAGGGAACCGAGGGCTTCCCGTTGATGATGGTCGGCACGGTACGGCCTAAAGCGTTGGTTACCAGTTTATCATATTTCATAGCTTTCCCTCCAGTTTTCAGCAAGTTTATTCATCTTAACAGCAAGGTTTATCGTATTCAGCGCCCGTTTCACCACGGGGGGGTCAATCATTTTATTACCAAGGGCAACTACTCCCAGCCCTTTCTTTTCGGCCTCATGGAATGCAAAAACTATCTTTTTTGCTTTTTCTATTTCTTCGGATGAGGGAGCGAAAGCCTCATGAATCACCTTTATCTGCCTGGGATGTATGCAGCCCATACCGTCGAAACCGAGAGCTTTCGAGTTCAGGACGTTCTGCCTGAGGGCTTCCATATCGCCAATGTCGGAGAACACCGAATCGATGGGCTGTATCCCTGCAGCCCGGGCTGCATTGACCACCATGCTGCGGGCGAAAAACGATTCTTTCCCTTCCAGCGTGCGCATTGTCCCGAGATCTGCAGTATAATCCTCCAGGCCTATGGCCAAAGCCACCACGTTATCCGCAGAAGAAGCAATGGAATAGGCATTGATCACTCCGAGGGCGGATTCGATGATCGGCATCAGCCAGATTTCGCTATTCTTCTCTTCAATTTCGCTTTTCGCTTTTCGCTTTTCGCTTTGCACTTCCTGCCGCATTTCGCGGATTCTGGCTATCTTTCTGTTCACCGCTAAAACCTGTCCGGCATGCTCGCATTTGGGTAAAAGGATAAGATTCACATTATGGGCAATCACATATTCAAGGTCTTCCAAGCCACGTTCGCCCTGGTTGATGCGGACCATGTGCTCAGCACCATAGAAATCAATGGATCGCAAGGCATTACGCACCAGGAAGCGGGCTTCAAATTTTTTATCAGGTGCAACTGCATCCTCGAGGTCCAGGATGATGCCATCGGGATGATGTATCCCTGCATTGATCATCAGGGCAGGGGAGTTACCCGGGAGGTACAGGCGCGAAAAGCGGTTTTTGTCGCGGGCTGTTGCATAAACATGTTCAGCAGGGACGGGCAGCAGGTATTCCTTATCGGTTTTATGCAGTTTCTTGACAGCAGCTTCAATACGTGCGGCTATCACCAGCGGAAGGGCCCCGGCATCTTCTATCTTCAGGTTTGCATTTTTAATCTCCAGAGATTCCATGATCTCAAGGGCGAGTTTACGTATTGACTCTCCATACATTACCCCAACCTTCGATTCAAGCTGGAGGTTGATGCCCCCACCTGTTGTAAGTTCAAGTGTAACAAAGCAATCGGAACGTATTCCCTTGCCCTTGTTACCTGTTGTTGCAATCTCAGCCATTTGCAGTTATGTTAAGCGTTTCACAGGCAAAAATAGGCAGATTTTGCTACATTTGCACCTCATTTGAAAAGAAGATGGCCAGAAGAAAGAGTTCCGCGGGGTCGAAAAAAGGAAAGAAGAAGGGCTTTAAATGGATGGCGGTATACCGTGGCAACATCCACCTGGTGCTCTTCCTGCGCCTGCTCACAGTGACCATTTTTCTCTTTCTTTCGAGGGCGGTGTTTTACGTGTTCAACCTCAAATACTTTGCAAATGTTCCTTCGCATGAGGAGTTGATGATATTCTTCCACGGAACACGTTTCGACATTGCAGCCATCCTCATGGTGAACCTTCCTTTTATCACCATGTACCTGCTCCCGTTCAAATTCAGGGAGAAGAAAGCCTACCTGGTCGTTGCCGATATATGGTTCTATATAGCCAATACGCTGGCCCTGCTTATGAATTTCGTCGATATCATTTATTTCCGTTTTACACTGAAAAGGGTCACGGCCGATATCTTCACTTACCTGCAGGTGGGGGGCGACTTTGACAAACTGCTGCCCCAGTTCATGAAGGATTTCTGGTACATCCTGGTGACTTTCATCATCTACATCACCCTGATGAACCTTATAGCTTCAAGGTTCAGGGTTGGCGGCACCGGGCAGAAACTTAAAGGCGGCAACCTGAGCTATTATGCGGTGAATGTTTTCATGGCGCTGGTTTTTGCCGGTCTTACAGTAATAGGTATAAGAGGAGGATTACAGCTTCGTCCCATCAATGTGGTGACCGCAGCAAGATATACTACTGCACGCAACGTTCCCCTTGTGCTGAACACTCCTTTCTCCATCCTCAGGACCTGGAACAATGAAAAACTGCCTACCATCCATTGGTTCAAAACCGAGTCGGAACTGGAAAAATTTTACAACCCGGCCCACCAGGGAAAAGCAGGGAATTTCAAACGCATGAACGTGATGATCATCATCATGGAAAGCTTCTCAAGGGAGCATATAGGTTTGCTTAATCACGATCTTGAAAACGGGCGTTACCAGGGCTTTACGCCTTTTATGGATTCCCTCATACGCCACAGTCTTTATTTCGACGCTTTTGCTAATGGCAAAACCTCGATACAGGGCATTCCTGCAGTACTTTCGTCAATCCCTTCGCTGATGTACGAATCCTTTATCCAGACCTCCTATGCGTCAGGCAAATTCACCAGCATAGGCGGGCTGCTTAAGGCCAGGGGATATTCAACGGCATTTTTCCACGGAGGCAGCAACGGGACCATGGGCTTTGACTCTTATACTCACTATGTGGGATTTGATAAGTACTACGGACGTAACGAGTACCATAATGAAGCCGATTACGACGGCAAGTGGGGGATACGCGATGAGCAGTTCTTCCAGTATGCAGCAAAAGAGATCAATCAAATGGGCCAGCCATTCTGCGCGGCATTCTTTTCATTATCGTCACATCACCCTTATTACGTGCCTCCGAAGTATATCAACGTACTTCGTACAGGAAACCTTCCCATACAGCAAAGCATAATGTACGCCGACCTCTCCCTGGCAGAATTCTTTCATACCGTGCAGCATATGCCCTGGTATAAGAACACGCTCTTCGTGATCACCGCCGATCATACATCCGAAGGGTATTATCCATACTACCAGAGCGGGGCCGGGCAATACGCAGTACCCTTGCTGTTCTTCAGGCCGGGAGAGGAGCTTAAAGGGATGCCAAAGACCATTGCCCAGCAAACCGATATCATGCCGACAGTGCTGAGTTACCTGGGTTACGAAGGCAAATACCTTGCTTTCGGGACCAACCTGCTTGATACCCTGGGAACCCATTTTTCGGTTCACTACAACAGCGGTGTTTATGGTATGATGAAGGATAACTGTTTGATCGAATTCGACGGGATGAAATCCACTCACCTGTTCAACCTCGCCACCGATCCTATGCAAAAGCGCAACCTCCTGAACCAGGGAAATGCCGAACAGGAAAAACTCGAGTTGTTCCTTAAAGCATTTATCCAGCAATATAACAACCGTTTGATCGAAAACCGTCTGATTGCGGAATGAAAAAGCTCATCTTCATTGTAAACCCTGTTTCAGGGGTTGGGAAGCAGAAAGGGATAGAGAAGCTGATAGCAAAACATCTCGATGCCTCCGTTTTTGAATATTCCGTGATCTATACCGGGAGGCAGGGCCATGCGTCTGAACTCAGCAGGGATGCGGCGAACCAGGGCCTTGATGCCGTGATTGCGGTAGGAGGTGACGGTACAGTAAATGAGACCGCCCAGGGGCTTATCGGGAGTGAGACCGCTATGGGGATCATCCCTGCCGGATCGGGCAATGGCTTGTCGAGGCATCTAAAGATCCCGATGAACCCCGCAAAAGCTATCCGCATACTGAATAATTTTAAAACGGCTAAGATTGACACGGCAACCCTCAACGACAACCTCTTCGTGAATGTGGCAGGAGTGGGGTTCGACGCCAAGGTGGCGAAGGAATTTGCAAAGGCGGGAAAGCGCGGCTTCGGCACTTATTTCAATATTGCTACATCAGCATACGCAGCCTACAAGCCAAGGACCTACCACATGATGATCGACGGACAGGAGGTCACAAGGAAGGCCCTGATGATCAGTTTCGCCAATTCGAACCAGTTCGGCAACAACACCTCAATAGATCCCAATGCCAAGCTTGACGACGGCTTCATTGACGTATGCATAGTGAGCAAGGTCCCATACTGGAAGACCGTTTTCCTGGCCCCCCTGCTGTTTATGAAGAAATTTGATCAAACGCCCTATGTTGAGATCATCCGTGCAAAGGAAGTCGAGCTGGTAAGGAAAAAAGGAAAGAGCGGCCATGTCGACGGGGATCCTTTTGTTGCCGGTAAGAATGTCCATCTGAAAATACAGCCTTTATCTTTAAAAGTCATTGTACCGTAAATTCATCATATGCTGATCACATCCAATGTAAATGTTGAGAGCCTGGGAAACGGATTCAAGGCTCTCCTGCTGAGGTGGGGATTCGGAGATTCAGTCGCCAGGTATATTGTCGATTTCTCCTCCCTTTTTGTTGTTTTTTTCATTTCCATAATAGTTTACCAGGTGGTAAAACTCCTGATCAACAGGGTGTTAAAACGGATGGTCGAAAGATCGGAGAACAAATGGGATGATCATTTATATGATCAGAAGGTCTTTACCCGTCTTGCCCTGATGCTGCCAATGATGATATTGCAGGTATCCCTTGCACCTACCATTTCTGACTACCCTCACGCCGTTAACATTCTGAGTGTTATCCTGAAGCTTTGCGAAGTTGGTATCTTTCTGATCGTGGGAGTGTCTTTTCTGAACGCGGTATATAAAATTTACGGGGATTACGAGCTGGCTTACGCCAAACCGATTAAGGGGTATGTGCAGATAGGGAAGATCATACTTTACATTATCGTGGGGATTGTGACAATCTCGGTATTGATAGGCCAGTCGCCGCTCAGCCTCCTGGCAGGCCTCGGCGCCATGAGCGCCGTACTGATGCTGATCTTCAAGGACTCCCTGCTTGGTTTCGTTGCCGGGGTGCAGCTTTCGAACAATAAAATGCTGCATATAGGCGACTGGATCACCATGCCCAAGTACAATACGGATGGCACGGTACTGGATATATCCCTGGTAACCGTAAAGGTGCGCAATTTCGACAATTCGGTCAGTTGTGTGCCTACTTATCTTCTCATTACCGATTCTTTCCAGAACTGGAGAAGCATGGGAGATGCAGGAGGCCGCAGGCTGAAAAGACAAATCAACATCGACATCTTCACCATCCGTTTTGCAGGGGAAGAGCTGATTGCAGGACTTAAAGCCAAAGGTTTATACCGGGAAGTCACCATGGCCGAGACCGGTGCTATGACCAACCTCGGGCTGTTCCGCAGGTACCTTTATGATTTCCTGAAGTCCCAGCCCCTGGTCAATAATGAATCCACGCTGATGGTAAGACATCTTCCTGCAGGCGATACCGGGCTTCCTATCGAGATATATGCATTCTACAGTCCGCCCGACTGGGAAAATGCAGAAAATACCACCGCTGCAATCTTCGAACATATTTATGCAGTATTGCCCGAATTCGGCCTGGCGGCTTACCAGAGGCCTTCAGGAATGGTACAGTCCGGTACTTAAACTGAAGTTAATGCGCAATCAGCAGCTTTCCTGCATATGTTTTGCCGCCTGAAACAGCTTTAAGCAGATACAGTCCGTTTGGAAGAAATTCCAGGTTGGCATCCCTTATTCCTGACCTGCTTTTTGTTTGCTGGAATACTGCTTTACCAAGAGAATTATACACTTCGAGGCTGCTGAAGGTTACTTCTGGATCAAGCCCTGATTCGAGTTTGACCTTTCCGCCTGATGGATTCGGGACAATGCGCAAGGGTTCAAGGCCTCTTTTTTCGGCCACTCCCCCGGTAACGGTTATACATCCCGAGTCTGTTCCCATGACTACATCCTGCAGCACGCAATGGGTCCAGGAGATGGTACCTGCTGTAGCTTCATTAAGGGTGGCAGGGATCAGGCCGGGTGAGAATGGTACCGCCGCTGCACTTTTACCCTGCACACAGCCATAAGAGGCGCCCTGTGAATTCAGTTTGATGGTTCCTATCTGGGGATTATCTGTGGATGACTCCGTCACACCCATGATCGGCCCGTTGCCGCAGGCAAGGAAGCCTCCCGAACTGGTAGGCGATACGTCAATGGTCAGTAAGAGCAATTCTCTTGACCAGGTAACTTCAGCAGTTGAATCTGTTCTGATAAGTTCACCGATAGGGCCAAAATAACTATCCGAGCCATTCACGAATGCAAAGCCGCCGTCGGCGCATTGATGCAATTTCGGACCGGGTTTAAGGTACTGGTAATACCCGTTGTAATCCAGGGCTTTGCACCATAATACAGCGCCGTACATATCGACCTTCATCAGGCCCATCTGCTGGCTTTCATCAATAAAGTAGCAAACAGCATTACCATTGACTATTACAGCATCGTAAGCCACGGTGCTCCTGGAAGGAATGTCGGGGTATTGCTCGGCCCATACGACAGCGCCTGCAGAACTCAGTTTTAACAGGAGAAGACTTTCATAATAGTTTGTGGATGCTGCCACGGATCCTGAAACAAGGTAACCCCCGTCGGGAGTTTCGGTTGCGGTATACGCATAATTTCCAAAATTGCCCGAGTAAAAGGTCTTGCCCCATTGAAGGTTCCCGGCAGCGTCGATTTTTGCGACAAACGACCTGAAGTAGGGGGGGGTGTCGGCATAGGAGAAACCACCAAGGATAAATCCCCCGTCGGTGGTTGGCTTCAATGAAAGAGGGGTTTCGTCGTACCCCATATCCAGTTTTTTAGCCCAGAGGGTATCACCCGTGGTTGTGACTTTAATGAGCAATACATCGTTGTGATTGCCCGATTGCTGCCTCCCGAGGGATCCGGCCAGCAGGATATTCCCGTCGGCAGTATTGGCCGCACAGTAAAGGTTACCATAAACCGTATCATAGGTTTTGGCCCAAATGATGCTCCCGCTCTCAGAGATCATCATGGCCATCGGCATTTGTTGCCTGTAACCGGTGAGGATGTAATTGTTAGCGGGAGTCCTGGTCATTCCGTAGGTTTGCACCCAGCCGGCCGACTGAACAAACACTTTGGTGAACATATCCTGTTGTGCTGAAACAGCAGGGATCAGACATCCGCAGAAAAATAAAACGAAAAGAAGCCTGGAGGATTTCATATCATTCATATAAAAGATTCGAATGTAAAAATACAAAATCCGGAAAACGAAAGCAATAGTTTATTAAAATTCAAACGCCAGGCCGATCTTCGGGATAAAATGGAACTGGTAAAGGCAGGGTGCTGCGAACACGCTCCACCTCAGGTTGGCGGCTTTTGTGTAAAAGGACCACCCAAGCTTTAGCTCTTCCGTAGGCCCTTTGTCGTCACCCCAGGCATCGCCCGACCAGGTGCTCCACGAATAACCCCCTCTCAGGGAAATATAAGGGAAACTGGTCCTGGTTTCAGTCGTGTTGCGCAGGTTGAACCTTAATTGCAGGTAGCCGCAAATGTTGGTGGTGTTGTATGTGGAAACCCCTGCGCCCAGTGAAAACGTATTCGAGAACTGGTAACCTTGCGTGGTATAAACTTCAAGGAGAGCATTTGGATTCGTGCCCTTGGGGAATGTACATCCGAAAGCAATGCCTACATCACAGAAATATCCTTTGTTGTGTTTGGAATAATCCTTTTTTGCCAGGGCGCTCAGTGCAGCACAACTGAATAAAATAAGTAAAACGGCTATCCTTGTCCTCATCTTGAAATCTGCTAAATCAGTAAATGAAGCATTACATAGGTGTAAAAATCCTGGCCGGCTTCCTTATGATCCTTATTTTTTATGTCAACCTTGGCAACATCGCAACCCGCCATTAAGAATGCCTGGTAAGCGCTTTCGGTATTCTCATAGGGCACAATGGTATCGGCAGTCGCATGCAATAAAGTGACTTTTGCCTTAGGCTTCCAGTCCTTTATTTTCCCGTAAACGATAAGGCTGTTGTTCCGCAAGGCTTTCCTGAATTTCATGGTATTCGGATCCAGGGTGTCAAAGGCCTCTTTTGCCATGATTTTTTTAAGTTTTGTTTCACCCATCATAGCTGTAACCTCATCGGTGGTATATTTTTTAGACAGTATCCAATCTTTGTACTTGGAATAAAGAGGTTCTGCAAACATCTTTTTCAGATCCAGGTTCAGGCTGTCCCCGTAATCCATCCCAAGGACCAGGAGAGGAATGGTAACCGGCTGGCTGCTGTAATCCCTGTCCACGAAGGTATCATACGATTTGATCAGGTCATATGCTCCGCCTCCTGCAAACACCTGGTCTATAACGAAAGCATCCTGGTATACAGGCGTCGTCTCTACAAATTTGAGAAATGCAAGAGAAGCCTGACCGCCCTGGGAGTATCCCATAACAGTAACTTTATGAGCCACTTTCCTGCTGATCGAAGCAAAATATTCTTTTGCGGCCAGTAGCATATCGGCAGCCACCTGGCCCGTGCTTCCGACATCATAATAAGGATGGACCTTTTCTCTGGATGCACCATACCCAATATAATCGGGGGCTACAACAATATAACCGAACAATGAGAACAGGCCCTCGGTCACTCCCATTTTCTGGGACGGGACCTCGTAATCGGCTCCGTAAGTATAATGAAGTGCTAAAATAGTTCCCAGCCTTTCATAGTCCAGATCGGCCGATGGGAAAAATATTGCACCCGAGGCGAGTATGGGTTGACCTTTGGGGTCGACGGTATTGTAGACAATTGAAACTATCTTTATCTTTTTGTTCGGCAAAGCCTTGTACAGGGTTGAATTCGGATTTTGCTTAAGCCTTGCAGCCAGGGCGTATTTGTCGATCACCTCCACTTTGTCAACCCTTACCAGGAAGAGAAAATCTTCAAGCGGCGCCTTCTTGCAGGTGGTTAAGGTAAAGAGCAGCAAGCTATACAATAGTAACCTTTTCATAACCAGGTGAGTGTTTGGTGTTCTGATCTAAAAAAGAAAAGCACAGGTAAATTCCAGGCCCATCTGTTTCAGGGCAGAATAGTCATCAGTATTGATCCTGACCAGGTTCCACCGGTATCTTCCTTCAATTTCGAATTTCCAGAGGTCAAAACCCATTCCTGCGCTGACCCCGAAATAAAATTTATTGATGTTGGCATTGGGTGAAGTGTGGTCAATATCAAGCAACTCGAAAAAATTTCCGTAATATTTGATGAGATAAGAGCCGTAAACATTCCCCAGTATATAGGGCCTGAAAATCTTGCTCAGCTGCAGGCCAAGCTTGAACGTAAGCGGGATGTCGATCGTCTGCATGGTAGCAGGGGAATCCGTGATATAAAGCAGGTCAACATTGGTTATCGACTCGGTATAAAGGATTTCGGGAGTTATCGAGTAATTTAAAAAGCCTCCTTTGGTGTATTGGAACAAGACCCCGAAACTCCAACCCGGCTTAGGGGCAAAGTCTGAGTAAAAACCTTTTCCGTAATTTTCAAGGTGTATGTAATTGATGCCACCCTTGACTCCAAACCTGTACGGACGCTGCTGGGCGTAAGTAATGCTTAGGGTGCAGGCAAGCAGCAGAAACAGTATTGTTTTTCTCATATCCCCGTCTGAGTTCTGTGAAATAGCAAACGATAAACAAATATATTCAAAAACCCGGGATTATTACGGCCCTGTGAAAATTATAACGGCCTTCGGCATTGTTTTTATTCACTGCGGATGACTTAAATACATCGCCCGGCTTTCCCTGTTGGCTTATCTTCCCGTTGTCGATAACATAAACAAAGTCCGACAACCTGGAAACCTCGTACACATCATGGCTCACCAGAAGGGTGGTGGCATTAAAATTTTTATGTGCAAGGATGATCTCCTCCTGCAACGCCAGCCTCATTTCGCTGTCAAGGGCCGACAAGGGTTCGTCGAGCAGAAGGATACGGGGTTTCCTGGCCAATGCCCTTGCCACAGCCAGGCGCTGCTGCTGTCCGCCTGATAATTTCCCCGGTTTCCGGTCACATAAACCCTTTAAATGGAAAACATCCAGCAGTTCGGAAATATATTTATGTTCCTTCTGCGGACTGGCATAGAGGAGGTGCTCCTTCACTGTCATGTTCGGGAACAGGGCATAATCCTGGAACACAAAGCCGATGTCGCGGAGTTGCGGCTTAATGTTGATGTTTGCGCCCGAATCGAACCAGGTCTGGTTCCCGATCTTTATAAATCCGCCTTCAGGCTTTGTTAATCCTGCAATGATCCTCAGCAGCGTGGTTTTTCCTGCGCCTGACTTGCCAAAGATAGTGACAAGTGCGTGCTCCGGAATTTGCATACAAACATCCAGCGCACCCACACCATCATTCGTGTGAAGCTTCTTTTTCACCTGCAGATCTATCAGAACCTCTGCCATTTCTGGTATTCCCGGTTTACACTGTAAATAATAAGCAATATGATAAAACTGAACAGGAAAAGGAATATGGCATATTTATTTGCCATGCCGAAATTCAAAGCCTGCACTTCGTCATACACCGCCAGGGATGCCACCCTGGTTTTGCCCGGGATGTTGCCGCCTATCATCAGTATCACCCCGAATTCACCTATGGAATGGGCGAAAGTGAGGCAAATCCCCGTGAGAAGCGCCGGTTTGATGTTTGGCAGCAACACCTTTGAGATGGTTGTGATCCTGGATTTACCCAGGGTATATGAAGCATCCCTGAGAGAAGCCGGAAGGTTGCTGAAGCCTGTTTGTATTGAATTGACCATGAACGGCAGGTTAAAGATCACCGAACCGATCAGAATCCCGGCGAAGGAAAACGCCAGCCTGATGTTTAGATAGTTACTGAGGAACCCACCGAAGAAGTAATTCGGGCTGAAAGCCAGCAGCAGGTAAAACCCAAGCACCGATGGAGGCAGTACCAGGGGCATGCTCATGAGAGCCTGCAATACAACCTTTGCACGGAAAGTCGAATAGGTAAGAAAATAAGCCAGGGGGATGCCGATGCAAAACAGGATAAGCGTGGTAAGAGAAGCAAGCTTGATCGAGATCCAGAAGGTTTGTAAGAAGGCTGCATCCATTTTTTGGCTGGCTATTAATCTTCGGCAGGCAGCTTGAAACCATATTTGCCAAACAGGGTCCGCACTTTCTGTGATTCAATGAACTGAACAAATTTAAGAACATCCTTATCCGTTTCCGAATTTTTGATGATCACATAAGCCTGTTCCAGCTTCGAATGACTTTTTTCGTCAAGGATGAAATACTTGCCTTTTGAACTCATTTCGGGAGACAAGGCCAGGGAAAGCGCGATAAGTCCGATCTCTGCATTACCCGTTAAGACAAACTGCGCAGCCTGGGAAACATTCTCGCCTTCAACAATTTTATCCTTCAGCCTGTCATACACCGAGTGATATTTCAAACATTCCACGGCCCGTTTGCCGTAAGGGGCCACCCTTGGATTGGCAATGGAGATCCTTTTAATTTGAGGGTTGTTCAGAACCTCAATGCCTTTAGAAACATCCAGGCTGGGGCTCCAGAGCACCAGGTGCCCAATGGCATAAAGTTTTGGCTTGCTGCCTGCGAGCTTAAGAGAATCAAGTTTTTTAGGGAAAGAGATATCCGCAGAAAAGAAAATATTGAAAGGCGCCTGGTTCACGATCTGCTGGTACAGGTTCCCCGATGAGCCGTAAATGATATCTACCTTGATGCCGGGATTTGATTTTTGAAATTCAGTACTCGCCTCATCCAGCACAAACCTGAGGTCGGCGGCTGCTGCAACCGTGATTTTCTGAGCCGGTAAAATGCAAGTCGAGAGAAAGAAAACAGCAAGAACAAGAAGAATTCGATACATCCCGGATCAGTATAATTTTGTGCAAAAATGGGGCATTTTATGTTCCCGGGAACAAAAATAGCATGAAAACAGCCGATTCTCTACCTTTGCAGAAAAATTACACATTCATGCGCAAACTTTCTGCCCTCCTTCTCCTCCTCATTCTTATACAGGCATGCACCAAGACCGAAACCAGCTATTATCCTGCGGCCACCCAAAACCTGGTTATCATATCCGACAATACCGCTTCCAGCGACATGATCGTAGGCATCATGGGAGCGGTACGCTCTGCCTATCCCACCGTCCACATCGACTTTTTCAACTCGAAATCCTTTGATGTTTATGAAGGCTCCTACCTGCTGTACCTTACCCTTGAGAACTATCCCGCCGGCACTTACATCGCTGGTATCGTTGAACCCGGGGCACAAAGCAAGCGCATTATATACCAGGCAAACAATGAGATAGTCCTGGCCCCCGACAATATGCTTTCGACCCGTATCCTCGACGCCTGGCCGAAAAGCTCCTGCACCTTTGTAAATAATCCCGCAGTTCTCGAAGGAAGCCCGGCCGACAGCCTGCCGATATCAGAGTTCTATAAACGCGCCATACTCTCTATGCTTTCAGGAACGCCTGTCACCTCTTTCGGGAGCCTATGCAGCAATCCACAGAAATTCATTGTCCAGCATCCTGAAGTCTCTGGAGATACCCTCAAAGGAGAGATACTGTATACCGACAATTTCGGGAACTGCACAACGAATATTCCTAAGGAAATGACTGCGGATATTCCCGTTGGTACCTTAATGAATTGCCGCGTTGATACTGCTCACCTGACCATCACGATGGGACTAACTTATTCAACAGTCGGAGTAGGAGAGAATGTTTGCTTTGTCAACGGCACCCGGCGCCTCCAGCTCTCGATCAACTATGGCAATTTCTCAACTAAGTATCACGCCACAGCCAGCTCGAAAGTGTTCATCATAAAGTAAACGGGGTTCACGCTGACCCGGCTCAGGGTGGTCAGCGGCCAGGGTTTTTCCTGTGTATCGAAAGAAACGCCCCGCTTCCCGTAAGAGCAATCTTTTCGCAGGCATAAGTTTCCGGCAGATCGTTGATGATCCTGCCTTTATTGATCCGTACCAGGAACGTACAGGAGTTGGCCGGGGGTATTTTCAGCCTGACATCATTGGTGAGTTCAGTGAACCATCCCATAGTTTCAAAGACGTAACGGCAGGTATCGCCGGTTGTCCAGTGACCGCGTACCTTGCTATTGGGAAAACCGAAAGCATTAACCTTGTACTCCAGGCGGAAAGCGGTATCTGGCAATATCCTCAGAGTCGAGTTGCCTAAGTCAAACAGGATTACCCCTGGCTTGAGCCTGCCAAACTCCGAATTAGTCAGATGGAATTCCTTGGAGGAGATATAAGGTGTTGCAAGCAGCAGACCAACAGTGATAACAGGCAGTAGAATGCCCATGGCCAGCGTGATCCGCCTTGCTTTTTTCTTTTGGTCTGCGGATGACAGAACGGGAATTTCAATGGGTTTGTCGGCCCGGAACAAGTAATATCCGATCAAAGCGGTGAGCCACACGATCAGCCCCGCCCAGAGCACATCGCTTGCAAAATGCCCCCCCGCCATCATTCGTGCGATCCCAATGATGATTCCGTAGCCAACGCCAGCTGCCAGGACAGAATATGCGTGGATCTTCTTACGGTTCCTCAGGAAGAGGTAAGGGATTGCCAGGTAAAACCCCATGGAACAATGTCCGCAGGGAAAACTCTTACCTTCGTTCGTGGCGCCTTTTTCGCAAACGCAGATAAAGTTTTCGGTACCTCCGAACTCCGTGATCTCGCGGGGGCGCGGACGACCCGTATGATCTTTCAATACCAGGTTCACTATCAGGCCCGGACCCACAACCATGGTAAAAATCAGCACCATGGATGCCTTGCGGTAATTGATGTATTTCACATTCCAGTAGGAGAGGGTGATCATGATCAACCCGGCAAAAGCAAGGAAGTAACCCGGGAAGATCCCGAAACGGTAAATGAAATCCCAGATAGGGTGAAATTGAAGCAGCCAACCCTTTTCAGGCGAATAAAAATAACGCTGAAGAGCGATATCCGCATCCGTCAAACGAAAAACCAGGGTAAGCAAGCCCATGAGCAGCACAATGATTGAAAAGTCCTTGAAAGCCCCGGATCTTATAATATCAGTGAATTTCATCCGCCGTAAATTGAGCCTTAAAGATAGAAATTTTCACTGCATGCGGCCAAGGGCCTGAGTACTTCTTCAAGCCATCCGCAGGTCATGGATACAGAAAAAAGAATGGTCAGCTCTTAGCCGATGATGGTATAAAGGATAAGCAGGGCAAGAATTATACCGGTGAGCAAAGCCAGCAGACCAAACAGGCGCAGGGTAATATCCCGGGCAATGGAATTTGGTTTTTTTACCTCAAATTTATCTGAAATACCCTGTTCCTGGTAGCGTTCCCACTGCTCGCTTCTTTCGGTTACCATTTCTTCCTCCGTCACCTGGCCGTTGAAGATCACGAAGTCCATCGGGAATTTTTCGGCGCGGAAGTGAGTGTTGAAGAAATGGATGGTAAAGATGAATCCCAGGGCCAGCAGAGCCTCGTCGGAATGAATGATGGTGGCGGCATTAAAAAACCATCCGGGAAGGAACTGGCCAAAGAATTCAGGAAACCAAAGGAGCAACCCGCTGGATCCGATCACAGCAACTCCCCAGAACACAGCCATGAAATCGAACTTCTCCCAGTATGTCCAGCGGTCAAAGGGAGGCTTTGGCCCCCTGAAAAGGAACCAGCGGAACATATCCCTGATATCTCTTAAGTCCTTGAGATTCGGGAATAGCGAATCAGGGCCAAAAAGTCGCTGGAAGAATGTCTCGCCGGGATGTTTTTTGGAGAACAGGTAACGGATGCTCATCACCAGAACGGTAAAGAAATAGCCGAAAGTGATGATTGCACAGATCCTGTGTATTAAGCCCGCCGTGCCGGTTCCGCCAATAAAGTCAACCAGGGATTTGCCCCATGGGGTATAATTGAACTTTAACGGGAGGCCGGTCAATGCCAGCCCAAGGAAGCTGGTCACGACAAAGAGATGCAGGATGATATGCAAAGGGCGGAAGCGCTGATAGACTTTCTTCCTGGTCTGCAGATGCTGTCCCGGGTGGAGATCTTGTTGCCTGAAGAATTCTGTGTTTCTGAGTTGTTTCTTTTCGACGAATCCCCTGAATGCCCACAGCAATGAATGAAGCCAGAAGAACAGGAAGGTTCCTGCCAGCAGGGCATTCATGAAAACCGTGATCCAGAAAAGGGTCGGGAACTTGCTTTTATTGCCGGGTTCAGCGTGGGCAATAAACTTCGAAAACCTGGGAGTCGCGTGGGCATGGCATTGTTTGCAGGTTTGGGTAAGGTGAGCGGGGTTTACCGTCGAATTCGTATCCTTTTCGGGAAGAATGTTGTGCATGCCGTGGCAATCGGCGCAGCCAGCCACCTTCTGAGGATACCCCAGGCGGGTGTTTTTCCCGTGGTAACTCTCAAAATAAGTCTCCGGCGCAATGGTGGTCACCTTGTTACGGGTCATCATTTTGGCGTCGGCATGGCATTTCATACAAGCCTGGGTGTGGAAAGATCGTCCCTGTGCAACATTATCAATTCTGCTGATGGCATGCCGTCCGTGGCAGTCGATGCAGGCAGGCGCATCAGTGTTTCCTTTGGCGAGGGCCTGGTAATGCACCGATTTGAAGTAGACTGATTCTCTCTCATGGCACTTACTGCAAAGCAGAGCAGTAGCCATTTTATTATTTTTGATGGAGGTGATGGTATGTATGTCGGCATGGCATTTCCAGCAAGGAACCGGCAGGCGGTCCGAATTATGAACGCTGGTTGCGTGTTCCTTCACGATGGCGGTGTGGCAACTGCTGCAATCAGTCGGTTTAAATGTGACCACACAGGATTTTTTCCCGGCGGTGGAGCTGCTTTGGGGCTTTTCCTGGTCAATGAGGTGGCAGGCGGTGCACTTGAGCGATTTATGGACGGAAGCGTTGAATGCATGCACAGAGATGTTCTTTTCGTGGCACGACATACAGTCAGGGTCCCGGGTAGCGGAAATCGAAGAGTTCCCTGCTGTTGCAACCGAAGCCAGCGATCCCAGGACCAGCAGGCAGGTCAATGCTTTCAATGTAGAGTGGAATTTTATCATAAGTTTTAGCTGCATAACCCTCCGGCACGTTTTTTGGAACCAATCTTGATCTTCTGGATATAGGCGTCTTTCGGGAATAGTTTAAGCACTTCGGCAGGAGGGGAGGAGAGGTTGACCGGCTTCCCTTCAAAGCTTTTATCTGCAAAAAGACTCTTCCAGTTATTTAAACCATTTTCGAGGATGTACACATTCATCACACCCTGAACTTTCAGGTATTTCCAGGCTTTTACCGAAACCGAATCCTGGTCGGCGATCAGTACTACGACTCCCTGGGGAGGAAGCTGGGTCAGTGGAGCCACCATTTTGGGATTGAGAATGTCACCAGGTTTGAAATTTTCGGAGCCACTGAGATGAAATGCCGCATATTCAGCTTCCAAACGCAGATCGAGAGTGATGAGCTTGATGGAAGATTCATTATTGGTTTTCACGTACTCCAGCGGATGAATAAAGATTTCCTTCGAAGTGATCTGGCCTGAATAGCGGCTTTCCATCAGTTTCCATTTACGCACGGGGTCGGGCTGGCCGATATACCAAACAAGGGCTGCGGCAGCAATCAGTGCCCCGGCTCCTATAATGTAGGAACGTTTTGATATTTTCCATGTCCAGGCTTCTCCCGTGTTTTTGATCCTGAAGAACTCTTCCACTTTTTCGGCTCCGTAGAACGCCACGATCGCAAAAAGAGTCACGGCGAATACCGTAGCGCCTATAGACCATCCGAGCCAGTCGGAGAGGAGGAAGCGGTCGGTAAAGGATGAATTCCAGAAATTTTCGAAGCAGGGGAGTGATTCCCCGAACAAACCGGCTCCTATTACCGCACCGATAAGAAAGGTAAAACCGTCAATCTTGAGACTTGCTGTTGCGACCAGCGAGGTGCCGGGGCAATAGCCGCCGACGATAAAGCCGACACCCATTATGAGCCCGCCAACAATACCGGGCCAAAGGAAAGTCTGGTTTACCGCGAGCTGGGAGAAATCAAGCCATCCGATGGCTGAGGTGAGGAAAATCAAAAGACAGGCAACGACGATGCCGGTGAACATCGTTTTAAGAACGGTCATGTCTTTCAGGTAGAATTGGGCTGCAAGTCGGCGCGAATCACCAAATCCGGCGAGTTCCAGGGCTACGCCGAACCCGGCGCCAATGAGGAAAAAAACCAGGTAACCGCCGGCTTTTCCAAGTTCTGCACTAATATCTAAAGGTAACATAAGTTTCTTTTTATTGATTTGGAAAAGGTCAATCGGCCCAAAGGTTGCGAACAAAGTAAGCTACGGCATAACCCCCGATAAAAACGCTGAACATAAAGGCCCAGCTCCCCACCGAAAGGACTGCGCCTCCCGATAAAGCCTGTCCGGAGGTGCACCCTCTTGCAAAACGGGCGCCATATCCCATGATGAGACCCCCGAGCAGGGCGAAAAAGAGTCTTTGAAAATTAGTAATCCTGGGGCCTTTGAAGATCTCGACTTTCATCCTGCCGTTCAGCCAGGCCGAAAGCATTCCTCCAACCAGGGTCCCCCAAAAAAGCATGACGCTGGGATGGTCCAGCGCTGTGCGGTCACCCGATCCCATGGCCGCGAAAGTACTTACCTGATCCACATGCGATGACCAGACCAGTTTGGTAAGAGCGACATGGATACGGGCGATTGCGCCCGATGCTCCCAACCCGCTATGGGTTAGTGCAAAGGCTGCAAACAGGACCACTCCCAGAATGGTTCCTGCCAGGTAAGAGTTAGTGACAGGACGTTTTTTGATGGGACGTTTTGTTTTTTTCATAGCACTACTGCGTTATGGGGTTGTTTTTTTAGGTCCCTGCAAAGGATCATGACCGTACCCGAGTTCCTTCCAGTTCAGGCGGCCTCCCGGCGAATGGCATTGTTTGCAGGTCAATGCGTTTTTCTTTGTGGTAACCATATGGTTGATAGGCCAGTACATCTTTGTAGGAGTAAAACCATACTGACCGCTATACGGAAGGTGGTTGACTTCGGCACCTTTTTTTATGGCATAAGCCCAGTCGAACTTTGTCCAGAAACCCCCTTCACCGCTCGTTAAAGGAGGGATCAGTATGTTATTCACCGGATCGTAGGGCTGCTTGGCATGATGAACCTTGAAGGGCCATATTTTTGACTTCCGATCCTCACGCGAACCTATAGGATGATTGATATTGTGTTCGGCTTCGGCATCGAGTTTGTCGCCGGGGATATAGCGATCCATCTTCCCGTTAAACCAGGCATAAGTAGGCACCACGTCTTCCTCATAGTGGAATTCCCCTTTAATCTTCAGATATTCGTGCGGACTGTCCTTCCTGGTGGAATCGCCGGCTTTTGACCAGTCCCAGGTCATTTTAGTAGGAAGTTTACGGGCAAACTCAGGGATGTGACAGGTCTGGCAGGCTATTCTTTCGGCATGCTCGTTGAGCCTGTGGTCTTTATGAGGTGTGACGGTATGACACTTCTCACATGCAAAACGAACAACAGTGGTTTTTTCAGTGTAGGTAGTATTCATTTTTCCTGCGATCACATGATGACTGGTAGTATGGCAATCCTCGCACTGGAAATTGAGCTGTCCCATATGGTAGTCAAGTTCCCGGTTCGCATTCAGTAAAGATTCGTCAAGATCCCCGTGCTTCACACCCATTCCGCCCCCTCCGCTAAAGTGGCAAATGCCGCAGTTGTCACGGTTTGGCCGGCGCACACTTCCCGCGACGACCGACAAGTCAACCGATTTGCCTGGCATGCCCTTTTTTGTTTTCGAATAGCTGCCCGAGCCATCGTGGCATACCAGGCAGTCGACATTCTCCTCTTTTGAAAAGTCGAAGTTCGCGTCGCCCCAACCGTAGCCGGCATGGCATATCGTACAGGAAGCCCAGTTCCCCACCACGCTGATACAAAAGTTATTGACCTGGTTGCGTTTCCCCAAAAGGATGTCTTTCCCGTTTCTCACGGCATCACCGCTGATCCAGGTCCAGTGAGCGGTTTGCATGACCTCTTTGGCGCTGTTCTTATGGCATTTGAGGCAGGCTTTTGTGACCGACTGGGGTGAAGCAGATTTGTTTTTAAAAAACGCACTGTGGTCCAGGTGCGCTATAGCTCGTCCTGCGATAGGATTTTCAGGTACCGGCGCAGAGCCGTCATTATTCCGGTGGCTCCGGGTACATGCGTTGACAACAAAAATCAACAGAAACGCTGTAAGGGTGAACCGAAGCGTGTAAGGCACATACTTTAAATATCTCATAATTTCACTTGGAATGTTACTTGCCAATCCTGAACAAGCACTTTGGAATTGGGTAAAAAACCGCAGCAAAATTACAGTTTACCCTAACATATATACTAAGTTCAATAACTCCCTATAATCTTCCGTACAATCTATAAATGACGGTAATTCAAAGGACTACCACGTTTTACCGGTTGTGGGGTGTCGAATGTCACAAGAGAAAGTGACAAGAAGCACAATACAAGAAGATGTACGACACATCACAATGTATATACTCATCACTTTAAGCAAGAGTAAGAACCCCTGGAAGGGAAAAATTATAGCTTTGTTAAACCAAATAAATCAACTGAACCATGGCAAACGTTTACTGCATGTACTGCGGAAGCCGGAACTCCAGTATTTCCAGCCTCACCGGCGGCACCTGCCCCCGGAATTCTCATGGGAAATACCATGTACCGGTAAGATAGGGAATTATCCCAGTTTCCTTTTATTGACTGCGGATGGGGGAGCAGCTGGATTCAATCATGTGCTCGCAACGCGAAACAGCTCAGCGATGCCCGCAGGAACAGCAAGGTTTGTCGGATCGGAGGAGGGGCCCGGAACAATTAAACCTTTACCGCTTTTTATCATTACACCTGCGTTTCCGGTAAGGAATCTTGCATTATATTTGCTTTAACAAAGTATAAGAAAGATTTGAATCTGACTTTTTCTTCCCATCAGGGTTTGCCTGGACGGAAGCGTTAAACCAGCGTTCTATGAAGAATTATGGCTTTTTCCTCGGTGTTCTGTGTTTACTGATGACATTCCACGCGTTTACTTATGCCTCCCCCGGCAAGGTGATCGTAAACGGCAGGTACATTAAAAATGACAGCTGCAGGGATTTCACGAAAAAGCTCCCGCCGGGGGTTATACTGCAGATGAAAGATCCCTGCGCAATTGAATGCCGCTGGTTCCCGGTAAACGACAGGGAAAACATCAGCATCATGGAATTAAATCCCGACGGCAATGGTGAATTTCATTTGGAGCTTCCTGCAAAAAGCCTTTCATTTATAACCATCCACAGCGTTTATCACGGAAGGTCCTTCTACGTCTATCCCGGGGATACCCTTTGGGTCATGATCAATGATAAGGATACTGCAAATCCTTTCAGTTACAAGGCAAGATTCGACCTGGCCCAGGAATTATATGTGACCCAGGCCCCCAGGTGGAATTCCTACAAGGGTTTTGAACGCTGGAGAAAGCCTTTGAATGACAATTTACTCCGGTATTACCAGGTATTTGTCGACAGTTGCCTCAAACCCTATACCAGCATGCGCAGGGAAAATTCCTGCACCCGTGAATTTTTCGATTTTGTTGCCACCGAATTACGGTACGATGCAGCATACCAGTTATCCCAGACTCTCTGGAGCAGGTATGAGTTTGACAGTCTGTCCGCTTCCGATAAAACCAGGATCATTGGCCTGCTTGACAAGCTCTATGCTGACACACCCCTGCAATGCCGCACTATTATTACTCCCTGCGGAACAGGGTTCACCGATTACATCCTCACCTGGATATGGCTGCAATACCTTAAAGCCGGAAAAATCACCGATAAGTACAAAGGACCGCCATCCCTGTTGTCCGGGAAACTGCAGATGGTGAAAAGCCAGCTTACTCCCCGCGCCTACGAGCTTTTTGCCATGGACCTGATAGATACACATGCCCAGAGAATGGACACCATCGCACTTTATGCTTTCGAACAGCTGAAGAAGGAATACCCGAAGCTGGAAACCGATTATGAAAAGAACTATAAGTCCACCCTGGCAAACATTCAGCATCTGCTTGATTTTATGGAAGCATCCAGGTTAAAAACCTCGCAGGGAATAAGATTCATCGATGGGGCTGCGATCAACACCCTGGAGGACCTGGCCGCCCTTTTCCCCGGCCGCAAAGTTTATGTGGATATGTGGGCTACCTGGTGCTCCCCCTGTTTAAAACTTTTCGAGTACAATACCCGCATCAGGGATTTCCTCAAAGAGCACGATATCACTGAAGTGTTTTTATCGCTCGATAAGGACAGTGTCAAATGGAAGACCGCCGTTAAATATTACAGGCTGGAAGGCGCGAACATCATGGCCAGCCAATCCCTTCGAAAGGATCTCATAAAGGCCCTGGACTGGAATGGAGGCATCCCCAGGTTTTTCATTATCAGCCGTGACGGCAAATTGCAGGAGAACGATGCCTTTCAACCGGTAGCCAAAGATAAACTGATGGATCAGCTGTTAAAGGAATAATTGGCTTCTTCGGTCACATTGCGTTCTTAAACACTCACCACTTATTCCGCAATGTGCAGACAACCCTTTGACAAGAAAACCTGTCATATTGATATTATTCGTATTTTTATTCCCATGCTTTTGAAATCTTTACGG
>Ga0208102_1000062_pt1 | contig 65569 bp, 58 predicted proteins | sample CryBogmetaGMA17M_FD_184549 | JGI IMG/M metagenome (GOLD analysis project Ga0208102, IMG submission 184549) | Freshwater microbial communities from Crystal Bog, Wisconsin, USA - MA17M (SPAdes) | ecosystem: Environmental > Aquatic > Freshwater > Lake | place: Crystal Bog, Wisconsin, USA...
AAATTCCCATTTTTGTCTTGGAACCATTCTTTTGCTAAAGCAGGGTGCAGGATTGCTAAAGAATTATCTAAGCCGGCTAACCTCCCAGAACAATATGGACAACTATATTTTTTTCTTGTTCGATCAGCAATTCTTGTTTGCCATTCATGCCCTTCCTTACACTTCCACCAGACTTGTTGACTACTGTATGGTTTCATTTTTTTGGGATCGAGTGATATATTCTTTTCGTAGCACCATTCATTTAGTAAATCGGGAAACGATTGGGCGAGGTTAATAACATCTGTTGCTTTTCTCCCTGAGCAGAAAGGACACCCATTTTTATTTTTTCCCGTCCTACTGTTAATCACCGCCTCCCATTCATGCCCTTGCTGACATTTCCACCAAACCTTTTTCCCGCTGTGAGGAAACAAATCATGTGGGGACAAGTCTCTGTTTCTTTCTTGATGCCATTCCACTAGTAATTCAGGGAAAGCAGCAGCAAAATTGTTTGCGGGGCTTGGTTTATTAGGCATGGTCAACACAAATCATTGATGAACATCAGTAGTAAGTAAAAGTTATTTTTTCTCAACGTTGTCATGATAATCAATTCCATCCAGGATACTATGCTTTGATCATTTTCCGGATAGTGCTATGTTTCATCACACATATGTTTTTAGTAAGTTCATAATTTTAGGAGGCGACTCATGCACCAAGCCTAAAGACAATACAATCTGCCTTCCCTAATGGCTTAAAAATACTATGATATCTGGCAATATCTCTCCTTAGCGGTGGCAAAGCATTTATACCGCACTTTTCAGGTATACAGCAAAAATCCTCATCAACCCACTCCCTGCGGGAGTTCAGTAACTTGTAATATATTAATATATCGGGAACAACATTAATCTCTTTGAGAATTTCAAGTAATAAGATTCCTTCGATCACAAACGTTCGCTTATTTTTCTTATATCTTTCGATTGGCCTACGCATTATTTCAAACGCAACCGCATTCTTGTAGGATTCTGTTACCTCGCCAACGAATAGATCAATATTGATAACAGGAACCATGAAATTACAGCCAATACAATGTGCAAGGTGTGACTTGCCTGTACCATTCATACCATCAATGCCAACGATAACAGGCATTGAACCAAGTCCTCTTGATTCCAAATAGCGATAGATATTAACTATATTATTTATGTTCATTTCTATTTTTTGAGTACTATCTGACATCTTGAATCTCGTCCCTCTCAGAAGACAGGCTGAGAAATACTTTTTCAGTTAACCACAGGCTCCAAACGATTTCATAATTTGAACCAGCTATACCCAGAACGTTTATTTATATAATAATAATTGAACAAATGACATCCATAGTTATATTTTTCGATTGAGAAAATCTTATTATTTTCTTCAATCGAATCCAAAGAAATCCCCTTTCTCCACCGCATACATCAATATACAGAACCTCTTTTATAATAGTTATTTACCGAACCCCAACAGATTCAATATTCCGAGCTCCTTCTTGCATTCCGGACAGAAATCATCAACCTCATCACCCTTTACACTTCGCAGAAAAAGCCGACCAAGCTCCTCCATCGGGGATGAGAATGTATTCGGTTCTTCAAATTCCTTTGAGCATCTTTTACACAATTTCATATCTTGACTTCTCCTTTCCCTTACCCTCTGTGAGCCTTGCGTTGTCAAAAGAGCACTCAATACAGGAAATGACATAAAATAACGTGTCCTATTATTTAGTACTTTTCCGTTGATTCTATATCACTCCCATGATCATTTATTTAAAAACCTGTTTCTGGATTTAAAGACTGCCACTACCTGACCCCGATCCGGCAGAATAAACCGTCTCAAGAATCCCCCCACTTCCAGTTCACATAAAGCTTTTCTGAGTTTCCATCTTAGACAGAACATCTTTTCATCACAACGAATATTGATAGCCTGGGACAGCTTCAAAATGCTGATGGTATAGCACTCAGACCGTTGACCTTCATAAAACCGATATAATGCTTTGGAAATATCACCCCGCAGTTCTGATCTCGTTTTCATATCCATGCGTGTTATCAACCGATCTCTGAAGGAATAAAGTAGGTATGAGTGAAGCTCCAAAGTCATTTTTCTGGATTCACTTTTCCCAATGCTGGTGATGATATGTCCATCCATTTCTGTCTGTGCCTTTTTTTCAATGGTGATATGAACTTCAGACATCCGGTGAAGACTTTTCATGATGGCCTTGTAAGTGTCCTTTGCCGGTGTAACATTCATGAGCTTGCAGAGTTCATACAGTGTTGTCTGAAAAACGTTGCTGCCATATTTCTTCAGCAGCATCAGAAGACTCAATAGGACGGTTTCATCATAGATGGAAAGCCTTCTATTCCGGATTATAATTTTCCCCCACGGATTTTCAATGATGATTGGTTCAGTGATGGTGTCAAGCTTCATCTGCCGTTTGTTTACAGGAAAGAACGGACTCAATCGTGTCATTAATGTTGGCAGATAGGATATGTATCGTTGTGAAGCTCTCCGATGCTGAATTTTACGTTCATTTGAAGGTTGATGGACTTGCCAATGCTGAAATGACCGTCTTAAAATGTCACCAACATTTTCCAGTCCTTTATTCATCACCCACCCGTTCATGACTATATTTTGAACATCGGATGGGTGCAGCTCTACCAGTCAGATTTGAAAATCAAGCGATGTTTTGAAAAATTTACAGGGGGAAAAAGATAATCTTTGTTGAGGTGTTGTGATGTGTTTTTTTTAATGAAGATAAATTTTCAAAAGCTTTTAATGTTTTAAAATGTAATATATTATAAAGAAATTGAAGAAAGACATGTAAAGTTGGCAGTAAAAAAACTTTTAATGGATCACATAACCATTGAGTGATGAGGAGGGCTGTGAATCATGAATTGGTGGACTCCTATAATTATTGGCATTTGTTCTCTGATGGGGGCATTCGGAGGAATCACTTTAAAGCAAATCTGGGATGCCAGAAATACTACTAAAAATATTCTTTTCAGCGTGTACATGAAGTTACTTGAACTTTATGGTCTATACTGGTGGGAAACAGTGGCAGAATTCCACAAAAATAACCCAAATCCGGATAGAAGAAGTAAAATAGGACGGCTATCATGGCTTATATCCGATGAGCTGTGGCAAATTGATGAATCGGATTTTTCCGAAGACATTCTTGAGGTGCTTTTTTCTAGTGATATAAAAAAATATCCAACAGCCATTTCTCGTTACGATGCCATAGGAAAGATCATTGATTCTTTGGGTCAGCATTTAAATCCGAAACACTCCACAATTATGAAGAAGATTAGCGATACTAATCTCAGAGAGCTCACCGTACGCTACAAAAATGGCTTTCCAAAAGAGGAGATTAAAGAAAATACCCCAGGGCATTTCATGTTTTGGAATTAAACTCATTATTTGACACATCAATAAAAAAGCCATCTTTCGGTTTGTTGGCAACCCTACCGCCCCTTGTGCGGACACTCTGTTTACATCCTTTCTCGTAATGGAAATTACGAAATTTGTTTTCCTCTCGTGATTTACAACCCACTTCAGGCTGGTTGTTATCCCACCTATAAATTCAATTTTCAAAGATCACAATCGCCCAACCTCATTTATCAGAATGAACCAAATCATTGATCTTGATGAGATTGCTTGGATGATACCAACTATTTAATTCTTCCTCGACAAACACCCGAATATCTCTTTGAAAAGCAACCGTACGAATCTTCCCATATCTTGTTTTGACTTTTTCACCCTTCTTGAATTTGCATAAAACTTTGTTCATGTCAGATTTCCTCCCATTCATTTTTATTATTTCACCCGACTTCATTCATCTCCAGTCCACAATGGATTAGGATCAATAACTTTACCTATCTTTATTCTAATATTATAAATCACATCAAGAAGCTCTGCTTTTGAGGTAATGATTTGCTCTTCAATGTAATGAGCAATCAGATCTTCTATGTCAGCATAACCATACCGATCTTTTAGCCTATCGAAATGCTTTACCTCTTTAATAATCAGATCCATATAATGCTTTTGCATAATATTCCCTCCTTTCTTACCCTACTTCATTCATGAGAATGTTTTGCACTTCCTTGTCTTCAATTCCCAAATATCGCATCGTGATTGCTGGACTTGAATGATTGAACCGCTTACACAGGACTTCAAAGCCAACACCATAGACCGTCCGTTGAATATATCCCCACGTCTTCCGTAATGAATGAGCCCCAAAGTTTCCTTTCAGATTGATCATCCGTGTCCACTTTTTGACCATGTTGTTTACACATTGAATCGTGATTGCCTTTTCCCCTTTTCTACTTGTGAAGAGATAATCAGCCAACTTCGGTTTCAGCTTCTCAAAATAATTCTGCAAAGATTTGTGGATGGTCTTATTGACCACCAGAATATTTGTTTTATTGGTCTTGCCCTCCACTAGTGTGATTGTATCCCCGATCTTCGCATCATAAAGCTGTCCAACATACAGATTGAGAAGATCACCTGTCCGGAGTCCATTGTTAACACCCATGACAAACAACAAATGATTTCTCGGACTGTCTGACAGCAGTTTTGAGATAGCTTGAATGTCCTTCACCCGTCTGATTGGGTCTACCGTGATCCGTGATCCCGTCTTTGGTCTGTTGTTATTTTGACCCTTCATCATGACCTCAACCTCCCTTCATTGAATTTTAACTTTCGTGGGATTGCCCTCTCGGAATTAAAATTCAAAATCAAGAGAAGTTTTGCACTTCTACGAAGATTGATTTAACGGACGGTAATCATGGGATTCTGCAATCAGGAATGAATATTAAGATTGGATGAATAATTAAAATTCAGAAAAAAATATCTTGATGAAAAAATGATACAGACACGTACGAAACTTGAAGCAGAAAATGTAGACACGTACAACCGAAGGTACCAACCACCCACCGACTGGAAACCGTGGCTTTCACGGAGAACAATTTTTTGAAGAAAATATTTGATTGATACTCTTGTCACACCGGTTTCCAATCGATTTTCATGGCATCACTCTTAAATAATATAGGGGGGGGTGGATTCTTTCATCATGGATAATACCGATGGCATTTTTTAAAATCACACGTACCACCTCGTAGGTATCACTTGTCCCGAACGGAACACGAAATGAAAGTAGGTGTCAACTTAGGTATTCCCTTCTTCCTGTAATGTAGCATCCGGCAATTTTCTCAGAAATACTTTGCTTGAAACGTTAGTCAATATTGACTGAGATAAAGCATTCCCATTTTTTATCGAATATACGATAATTCAAGTGGAAATATCTAAATCAAGTGCCCCTTGACAGGCGTGGCTCCTTTCCTTACACTCCCATATCATTCCGGCAGTGCGAAAAATTCTTTTCTTTCACCGGGAGATGTCCAATGTCAAATGTTATAAAAACGCATTTAATTCCGCTTTGCTGGCACTCAATATTGCGTCCGGCGGTGGGTCTTGCGCTGAGCGTTCTGATTTGCCTGCTAATAGTGCCACTTGCCAAAGCTGCTGAACCGCTATCGACTGGGAAAGGAAGCTATATTTTTCGCGACGACGCAGGTCGTCCCGAAAAGCCGGTCACTGTCTGGTACTACAAACCGGCCAATCTGTCATCGACGGCAAAAATGCTGTTCGTTATGCACGGTATGCAACGGAATGGCAAAGAATACCGGGATCACTGGGCAAGTTACGCCGAGAAATACAATTTTCTATTAGTGGTGCCCGAATTTTCAGAACAGTACTATCCCAATAAGGAGGAATACCAATTTGGAAACATAACTGACTCCAAGGTCCACAGGTGGAGCTTCTCGGTTGTTGAGCATCTGTTTGATGCCCTGCGGGCTAGCGAATCTCTTAGCGCGGAAAAGTATTACATCTACGGTCACTCTGCCGGTGCGCAATTTGTACATCGGTACATTCTTTTTATGCAGTCGCCTCGCGTTGAAGTTGCCATCTCTGCCAATGCAGGCTCGTATACCATGCCAATTTATCCGTCATGGTATCAGTCGCCATTCCCATGGAGTCTCGATAAAGGCATTGTGAGCGAAGATCGGCTAAAGTGCGTTTTCGCCCGCCGACTGATCGTGATGTTAGGAGAGAATGACACAGATCCGAATCACAAATACCTCCCCAAATCGTCGCAGGCCATGGCTCAAGGCAAGACCCGTTTCGAGCGTGGCCAAAATTTTTACCAAACCGCGCAAAAGCAGGCCGCTGCCCTAATGACTCCGTTCAACTGGGAGCTTGTTATAGTCCCGGGCGTTGCGCACAGCGACAACGGTATGGGAAGGTTTGCGGCGAAGTACTTGTTCGAGAATCAATTAAATGGGCTAATCTCGAAGTTAAATACTAACTAATCATTTAGCCAGCACTGGGCCGATAAAGCACGGACAGCCGGTTTATTCGGACGTTACTCTCTTTCAATGCATAATCTTCAGTTCTGATGGATGGCCACCAGTGCATCTTTATAAGTATACTGGATGATCGAGTCGGGACTTTTTTGACAATGACTGTCAAGGCCACCAGCGTCATTCAGGACACCAATCTGACCCGACCCCGAAACCAAATCAATGCCGAATCAGTTATCAGGGCCAGGTCAGCCTTCACAATCTTCAGCCCTCAGGATCAGTCCCTTTTGATTTCAGATGGGAGTTAATTATTGATATAAAATCTTTGCCAAAATCTCTGATTCTGACTGGACCAAGACCGCATATCTTACTCAACTTCTCTATGGACCGTGGCTTAACCAATGCCATCTCTGCCAACGATATATCTGGTGCAATCCGATAGGCAGGTATCCCCAATTCATCGGCCTTATTTTTCCGATACACTTTTAAATCATTATTCAGACCCAGATCATCGTTATCCAACTCGGATACCTTCACGTGATGCTTACGCCTCAACGCCACCATCGCACGAGATAAGGCCACCTGTATATTCTGGTCTATTTGAACACCATTCTGTCCAATGTCCTTCCCTGTGCTGGGATCATATCCGCAGATCAAACTTTGGATAATTCTAATTGCTTCATTATCAGTCATTTTAAAACCTCCTTGAAATAATACTTGGTTTTCACTCTCGCTTACCGCTGCGCAGTGCTCTCAAATGGATTAGTTTTAGATAGCCTTCGAGTAGGATATTGTCATTATCGTAAGGAAACCATCCGTGCCTTTCAGGGGCAAGCTCCGGATTCAGTTTTATCTGACGCTTTTTCTCCAGTAGCCTTTCACCATAAGGGATCAGCAGCTCAAACCTGTCTGCCGGTGTATTGTAATGGGTGATATAACCCAAAACCCTGTCTGGCTCATATAAGATGGGCTGAATCACGCAATCACGTTTTGCAATGACCTCCCACGCAGACTCACTCCGGTGCCAAAGTCTATCAGCTAAGGTATAACCATAATGATCAAGACCGGCCATCAGGAGATGGATATGAGGCTGTGGTCTCTTCGAGAGCAAACCGACAGAACACACTCGGATATGCTCCCGTTTGCATATCCTTATCCGCCACCTCTTTAGGAAAATTTCCGCTATGGCTACATCGACTTTTTCCCTCAGATTCATTGTGCAGAACCATTCCCAGTCTATGTTGCCATAAAAATTCAGTAATTTACTTCTGTAAACATTAATGTCCATATTTTTCACTCCTGTTATCTTTAAATAAAACAGCCAACCGCCACAATTTCTAGCCAGATCACATCAGTTCCATCACCTCCAGTCGGTCTAATAATTTTTAAAAAAGCTTGTAAAAACAAACACATAACCAGCAATCCGCTATCACAATACTAGGACATTGGAGCTATCAAAATGGCAAATAACCCCGAAAAAAATATTTTCCTGAATAAAATTAGGTGCGTGGGCTTCGTAGACGGTTGCACCCCTGATCCGTCTCGAATGGCCGTGAGGCCAAACCCCACGAAATCATTGAAATCATGATGTCGCAGAGAGGTGCCTCTAAAGCTATATTACGGCAAATGGCGTTAATTATTGACAGTTACGAAAGATTTTTTCATTTTTCTATCATATTGTATTAATTGGTTTTTTCTCATTTTAGGGCCTAAAAACAGGTCCTCCATTAATGTAATAGGCCAAATGCCCGTTATTTTTTAAAGCTTTGCACAAAATATTTAATGTTTTTTTTGATGGAGGAAAAATTTCTTGATTTTTGATCAGAACCATAGGAGCCGGACCAGCAGAACGGGAGCTATTTGTGTGAAGGGATCAGTCCAACAGCACAAAAAGTATAAATACTTTTACGTGGCTTGGCTTGAAAAAGGGAAACTCTATGCCATCAGCCGATACAGGGGCTTTCTTTGCCGTGATGGAGAAATGCCAGGCTTGAAGGGCAGGGAAATGGCTGAAAGGATACTCAGCCTGATGAGAGCCGATGTTGAGAATGGCACCTTCCGAATTGAGAAGTGGATCGGTCAGGTCAATTCGGATGTTGTCCCATACCTGCAGGAATGGCTTGTGGAAGCAGGCAAGACCTTAACACCAGCAACTATCAAGGACTATGAGAATTCTGTCCGGAATCACTTGGTGCCATGGTTTACGGAGCACTCATATCAGCTTTCCGATATCCAGTATGACGTTCTTTGCCGTTTACTGGGTGACATAAAGAGATCAGGGAAGGGCAGAAAAAACGTAATGTACTGTCTGCGGAGGTGTCTGGTTCATGCTTACAAATCAAACCGAATATCATCGATGCCGTATTTCCCGGAGGAGAACAAATACAACATCGTGGAGCCCATCATAAAATGGTTGCCCGAGGACAGGCAGGTCAAAATTATCCAAGCAATACCTATTGAACATCAGCCAATTTTCTGGTGGCTAAAATACCATCTGCGGAGGCCTTCGGAGGCAATGGCCTTGCACAGGAAGGATTATTTAAAAGACGAAGATGCCTTTCACATTAGACGGACTTTTTCTGCAAAGAAGCTCATTGAGCAGACCAAGACCAAGAGGCAGCACCTGGTGCCCTGTCATTCTGTTTTTAAAGCCATCATGAAGACCATGCCGATTAACATGAGCAGTCCTTTCTTTTTTGTCAATCCGAATGGAAAACTTGAAGGCAAGCATTATTCTCACTGCTGCATGAGAATTATCTGGAAACAAGCCTGCCAGAAGGTGGGCGAGGACATAGAAATGTACTCAGGTCTCAAGCACTCGTCTTGCAGCCAGTATATCAATGAAAAAGGATATTCCCTAGACCAGGTTCAGATGATGACGGATCATGCCAGGAGGGACAGTGTAAAAAGGTATGCGAGTGTGCAGCTTGAGGCCAAACGGAGGCTGTTGGAAGGGAACTTTAATTGCTGATTCTACCCTTTTTTCTGCAACCTTATTTTTTCATTCAGTAATAAACTTCTGGACTTCGTACTTAAAATCGTATGACAAAACTTTCCCGTCTTTTGTGCGAATCTTTACGATGTCGGGATTCATACTTATTATTTGCCCTTCAATGATATTTCCATTGATCAAAACGATCCCCTTTATTGTATTGTATTTTGGGTCTGCATTTACAGAATATTCGTCTTTTTTAGCAGGCATCTGCTGTGATTTGTCTGGACTCGTGGTGTCCTTTATTGCTTTGTATTGTTGGTCTGTATTCACAGAAGGGTCAGCCTTTTTAGCAGGCATCTGCTGTGATTGATCCGGACTCGTGGTGTCCTTTATTGCTTTGTACTGTTGGTCTGTATTCACAGAAGGCTCAGCTTTTTTGGCAGGCATCTGCTGTGATTGATCCGGACTCGTGGTGCTCTTTATTGGTTTGTATTGTTGGTCTGTATTCACAGAAGGTTCTTCTTTTTTAACAGGTATCTGCAAATCATTGAGAGACATATTGTTATAAATATGATCGGTTGTCCTTTCATCCTTACTAATAATTACCATATATCTCCGATGTCCTTTCGCAGGATTCTGCCATACAGATAAGAACTTCTTATAGCTAAAGCTTCGCAGGCAACCACAGCCGGGATCATTTAGGATTAACACTTGTTTGTCTCGATTATATCCAACTACAACGCTCCAATGGCCAGTAGTTGCAGAACTTACATAAGCAACAAGAACCGGAGTTCCATTAGTAATAGCTTCCTCTATCATCCCAATATCAGCATCCATAAATTTGCTAGCTTTAAGCCCATAATTCCAATAGCTAAAATTAGCCATTTCGGATTGAGTTATTCCTAGTGTGTAGTTAAAGTGCAGACCACGTTGCACATCCTCGCGTGATAAGTCTACACCATAATATCCAAGAACCATCAACAAGGATGTTGGACCACACTCTTTTTTTCCTTGGTGATACAATGGTACTTTGAGGGAACCTGTTGCAGGAGTAACTACTGTCTTAGCACATGCAGAAATCAGCAATGTCACGATTAAAGGAATCAGAAGATAATGTAATTTAATAATTTTCACGGTGGCTTTACTTTAATGGATATCCCTTGATCTCTTAGCTTTGAGTCGAGTAGACAAGTTTCTCCAAATACCACAAGTTGACGTTTGTTTTCTCCGTTAGCCACCTGATTTCCCGGCGGTGCTATAATATTGCAACGATTATCATTTATAATCCTGTATCATTCTCAAATTCCATCAATCATTGACTTCAGGAAGGAGTGCTTGCTGAGAACACCTACAAAGCAGTAAGCTTGGTGAATGAAACATCTTGAAGATTTACAAAGGAAATGATGAATCTGGGTAAGTATTAATTATTACAGAATCAAATCAACGGCAAAACCCTTTGTCCTTAGCCCAATCATATCCTTTGCAATTCCCCATTTCACAGGCTTTTTGAACGTTGCTGCATCCCAGATGTTTATTCCCTTGCACTAAATAAGCAAGCCCCCGGTTGTTGTATGCATTAGCATTATCCGGTTTCAGGCGGATGGCTTCAGTGTAGTCCTCAATGGACTGCTGATACTGACCGAGTTCATAATAAACAAGCCCCCGGTTGCTGTAAACAGCATCATCCGGTTGCAGGCGGATAGCCTCAGTATAGTTCTCGATGGACTGCTGATACTGGTCGAGGATATAATAAGTATTCCCCCGGACATGGTAAGCATTAGCAAAATCCGGTTTCAGTCGGATGGCCTCATTCATATATTCAATAGCCTTTTGTGACTTTTGGGAATCGGCACATACCCCACCGGGGCATAGGGTTATCGCCTCATTAAACAATTCCTCGGCTTTCCTTACGTCAGTATTGCTGCAAAAACCTATTAAAATTAGAATAAAGAATCCTATAAAAATTAGAATAAAGAATGTCAACCAAATCGTCCCCTCACTATCTTTCTTATTTCGATTTACCTGAACCCGCTTTCCTATATTTTCTTTCCCACAGAATGGGCATTTTATTGTATCAGGAGGCATTAATTTAATGCATTGAACACAGCGTATGACTTCTTCTGACTCTTTTGATGTATCAGTGTAAGGTTTATGCCCCACTTCACTATCGGTAACTTTTATTTCTTCATCAGACTTGTCATTTCCTTCGGCAATATTTCCTTTTCTTGACTCCTCAATGTATTCTTTATTACCCGCGGTCGTTGAATCCATTGACAAAAGGACTTCTTTGTCTTGTCTTTGGTGGGTATGAATTGAAGGGGCAGTATCTAATTCATATGCTTTTTGCGATTTACGAAGCAGTATATAAAAAATGATTAGCCCCCCTAAATTGAGTGCTGTTAACGCTATTACATTTGGCCAAGGCGGATGAGCCACACCTACCCTCGCCATAATCAGTCCAGTTATAACATATGCAAGAAGTAATATTGGAATTGGCAGTAGGGCTTTCCATTTCCAATACTTCCATGCTTGAATCGATAGATATACCCACACCACATCCCAGCCTAAATTTTTCGCATGATTGGTTCCAAAGGCAACTGCACCAATCATGTTGATAAAAACAGCTATTACGAAAAAGAGGATGAAAGATTTCCATGAAGAAGACTTAAAAGATTTTTTGTTCTTCTTTTCGATAGGAGGCGTGACGACAATACTTTGTTGGGGCGATGATACTGGGGGCGATTCTTTTTTTGTTGCCTCATTATGCTGACTATGGTTCTGCTCATGTAACTTCTCCTGACTTTTTAGTTGCTCGGCTGAGTCGGAAATTGTGGGTTTTGTATCAAGCCATTCGCCACAATAGCGACATTTGATGGCTTCGTTTTTTATCTCCTCAGCACAGAATGGGCATTTTTTCATAATTTTTCCCTCAGAATCACAAAACCCCGCTCTCTTTCTTGAGACACGGGGTCCAGTAATCAATCCATAACACCCTCATGTAAGGTTGAATGGTTCAGGAATTCTAATCTCTGACATTACATATTCATTCTAACTATCACGATTTGTATTTGAAATCTACTACAGCAAGGTAAAAACATCACAGGTAGAAAAAGTTAAAGAAAGTTAAAGCCAGGTTAAAGAAATCGTCTCGATAAAAATTGGAATTAATTAAGAAAATGGCGGAAGTGCATGGGAATCGAACCCACCTGGGACGGTTTTAGCGCCCCACACCGGATTTGAAGTCCGGGAGGCCCACCAGCGACCTTGGCACTTCCGCATGTGATGCGGGTAAAGGGCAGCGCATTACTGGTATGCCAGCCGATCGGTCTGGTTCAAAGATGAATCGATCAACTGTACGGTTACGGCATCTCCTTCTTTAACCGATGTTATTTCTTCTGGCAAGACAATTAACCCGTTGGCCTTCACCATGGATTTCAAAATACCGGAGCCCTGTTCACCGGTTGTTAAGGCTTGGTATTGGCCGTTTTCGAAGGTGATGTGAGCACGGATGAAATGCCGCGTTCCTTTCTTCTTGACGATGGCTTCTTTAAGCAAGGCCTTGACGGTTCTGCGAAAGAGATTTTGATGCCCCATCATCTTCAGAAGGGATGGCCGGACGAATTGCTCGAAAGAGACCATGGACGATACGGGATTGCCGGGAAGCCCGAACAGGGGGACGTCGTTCATGGCGCCAAAGGCCAGGGGTTTGCCGGGTCTCATGGCGACCTGCCAGAATTGCATCCGGTTTCCTACCTCTTTCATGATGTCCTTGACAAGGTCGTAATCGCCCACGGAGACACCCCCCGAGGAGATGATCAGGTCGGCCCGCAGGGCTGACTTTAATTTTGCCGTAAGATCTTCCCTCGTATCTTTGGCAATTCCGATCTGCAGGGGAATCGCCCCGCAGTCCAGAATCTGTGCGGCAATGGCGTAACTGTTGGAACTGATAATCTGCCAGGGGGAGGGGTTTTCATCTACGTCCACCAGTTCATCACCGGTGGCCAGAACCGCAACGAGGGGTTTTTGATAAACGGATATGAATGATCGTCCCAGGGCAGCCATCATGCCAATCTCTGCCGGCCGGATCATACAGCCCCGGGAGATGACCTCCTCGCCCTGCCGGACATCTTCCCCGGCGAGCCGAATATCCTGCCCTTCCGTTGCTTTTACAAAGATTTTAACCGCCCGACCATTTTTCTCGGTATCTTCCATCCGCATGATGGCATTGGCGCCTTCCGGGATCGGTGCGCCGGTCATGATTCGCGTTGCCTGCCCGCTACCCACAACCTTCCGGGGAATCGATCCGGCCGGGATATCTTCGATGACCTCAAGAATAACAGGTCTTTCCTGTGAGGCATCCCGGGTATCCTCCCAGCGAATGGCGTAACCGTCCATGGCGGAGTTGTTTTTTGGCGGAAGAGGTCGGGGCGCGAGGATATCTTCGCCGATTACCCTTCCCAAGGCATCGAGGATGTGTATCTTTTCGAGACCGAGCGGATGGATGGTGTCGAGAATCTGGCGCAGGGCTTCTTCAAGGGAGATCATGATTTTTATTCTGATGTTCGCAATTTTACGGATATCCCGCAGGGATAAAAAGCTATATCAAACGCCGGACATTGTCAACCGTTAACGTAACGGTTTTTCATCTTGAATTAAAATCGCTTTATAGTATAGATGCAGAATCCGTGAGAAGAAATGAGATCGATGCCCATGCGCTTATCGGTATTACAGAAAGAAATCAGACAATTATTGAAAGAGAAAAACGCCGTCCTACTGGCCCATTATTATCAGCGCGCTGAAATTCAGGAAATTGCCGATATCCTCGGCGATTCACTGGCCTTGAGCATGGAAGCGGCCAGGACGGACGCCGAAGTGCTCGTTTTTGCCGGGGTGCATTTTATGGCGGAAAGCGCCTCGATCCTGTCGCCGGACAAAACGGTGCTTCTGCCGAAACCGGATGCCGGCTGTCCCCTCGCGGATATGATTACACCGGAAAAGCTCTTAACTGCGAGAAAGAATCATCCTCATGCGGCAGTGGTCACCTACATTAATTCATCCGCAGCCATCAAGGCTATGAGCGACATCTGCTGCACGTCGGCCAATGCCGTCAAAATCGTTAATTCACTGAGGGATGCGAAGGAAATCCTGATGGTGCCTGATGGGAACCTCGCCTGCTATGTGGCCGGATTGACGGATAAGAAAATCATTCCCTGGGATGGTTACTGCCCGGTCCATCATCATCTGACAGCGCAAGATGTTCTCAAGAGGAAGGAAAAATATCCCCGGGCAACCTTTGCGGCCCATCCGGAATGCCGGCCGGAAGTTCTGGCCCTGGCCGATTATGTAGGCAGTACCACCGGGATCATCCGGTATGCCGGTCAGGAAGGTTTCAAGGAGATGCTGGTGGGTACCGAGCAGGGGGTTTTCTATCAGTTAAAAAAACAGAATCCGGGGAAGACATTCATCCCGATATCCGATCAAATGATCTGTGAGGATATGAAAAAGATCACCCTCAAGGATATCCTTGCTGCCATCACCGGGATGAAAACCGTGGTCAAGGTTCCCGAAGAGGTGAGGATTCCCGCCAAAAAGGCGCTGGACCGGATGTTGGCCATTTCCTGACACATCAGAACCGTGCGAAAAATTGTAGAAAAAAAGAAAATCCAAACCGATCCCGCCTTTCAGACACTTTTAGATCGGCTCCGGCAGGCCCCGCAATCTGGTCATGGAATCCTGCGTGCCCAGGGGCTGCACGGTTCGGCAAAATCCTTTTATCTGTCTCTCCTTTTCAGTACTACAGACAGGTTTCTGATCGTGCTCAATCCCACAGAGCGCGAAGCTCTTGACATGGCGAGGGACATGTCTTTCTTCCTCGGACCGGAGCGGGTTTTGCACTACCCCCCCTGGGATGTCGTGTCTACAGATCTGTTCGCATTCCAGCGGGATGTGGAACTGGCCAGACTGGAAGTGCTTTGCCGACTGCTGTCGCCCTCCCCGGCGCTCATCGTTCTGTCTCTGAAGGCTCTCATGCAGAAAGTCATGCCCAGAGCTGTCCTGGAGGCCTATCAGCGCGTTATTTCCATCGGTGATATGCAGGATCGTGATGCCCTGGTGGAAACGCTGTTTACGGGCGGTTATAAGCGGGAGACCCTGGTGGAAGAAAGAGGGGAATTCAGCGTCCGGGGACATGTGCTGGATATTTTCCCGCCCACAGCAGAAAAGCCTTTCCGGCTGGAGTTTTTCGGAGATGAGCTGGAGTCGATCCGGATATTTGACCCTGCATCCCAACGGTCCGTCGGGGAAGAAGTCGAATTTGTCCTGACGCCGGCGAGGGAGGTCATTTTATCGGAGGAGAGGCGAAAAAAAGCTATCGGGAACATCCGTTTTCGAGCCAATATGCTGGAACTCTCACGGTTAACGAGAGAGCGTTTGACTGAAATGATCGGCAATAACCTGGTTTCCTCGATCAATCCCCTGTTTTTATCTCTTTTCTATGAAACTGCAGATCAGCCATTTCCCCGTTCCGCCTCTTTCCAAGCGTTCGAAAGCGGTGATGAATCTCTGGCCAGTCTATGGGATTATCTGCCTGCCAACAGTCTGATGGTGATGGATGAACCATTGGCCATGATCCGGGCTCGTGAGGTTGTGGAAAATGACATGGACCGGTTTCTGCTGAAGGCCCGTGACGAAGGTAAATTTTATCTGGACAAAGAATCTTCTTATCTGAACGCCGGGCAGCTTGATACACAGGCTCTGGCGTTTCAACGGGTTATCCTGGAAGGCCTGGCCTTGGACTTCGATAGCTCCCGGGATGTTGAGCAGACGGCCGATGCTCCCGTCCGGTTTCAGATTCTGACTGATTTTGGATTGCGGCAGCCGCTCCGGACCGGGATGGAAGAAACGGGGATATTCAGCCCGCTTGCTGAGAAAATCAGAAAATGGCTTCAGAACGGTCATCTGTTGACCTTTGTCTGCAGCGGTCCGGAAGAAGTCCAGCGAATGGCTCATCTCGCCGCGCAATACCAGCTTCCCGTCAGTCCGCCGGCCGGTTCTATTCTGGATGAAGTGGAACATCATCCGGGTGAGGGACGGCTGGTTCTCCGGGAAGGCCGGATCAGCGGCAGCTTCCAGCTACCCGGCTTCAAGCTGACGGTTATCAGTGAAGAGGATGTTTTTGGCAGGAAGGTCGCAAGAAGAAAATGGCGGCCGGTCCGGGAAGGTTACTTTCTCAAATCCTTTGGAGAGCTCAAGGAAGGTGATTTTGTGGTCCATACCGATCATGGGATCGGACTTTATCGGGGGCTTCAAAAGCTGACGATTGATCGGATTAAAAATGATTTTCTGCTGCTGGAGTATATGGACGGCGATAAACTCTATATTCCCATTGACCGTCTCGATCAAATCCAGCGCTACATCGGACCGGACGGGCATGTGCCGAAGATTGATAAACTGGGAGGGCTTTCCTGGGAAGTCGTCAAAGAGAAGGTCAAAAAATCTGTTCGGGAAGTGGCGGAAGAACTGGTGTCCATCTATGCCGCCCGGGAGATTATGGAAAGAGATGCTTTTTCCCCGCCGGATCACTTGTATGATGAGTTCTCCGCCTCCTTTGAGTTTGAGGAAACACCCGACCAGGCCAGGGCCATTGAGGATATTCATCTGGACATGAACGACGCCAAACCCATGGACAGGCTGATCTGCGGGGATGCCGGGTTCGGAAAAACGGAAGTGGCGCTCCGGGCATCTTTCCGGGCGGTCATGGACGGCAAACAGGTGGCGGTGCTGGTGCCTACAACCATTCTGGCCGAACAGCACTACCGGACTTTCTCCTTGAGGCTTAAGGATTACCCCATGTGTGTGGATGTCCTGAACCGTTTTAAAACGAAGGCCGAACAACAGAAAATCCTGGAAGGCATCCGTAAGGGGGCTATAGATATTGTCATCGGTACCCACCGGCTTCTTCAGAAGGATATTGATTTCAAAGATCTGGGGTTGGTGATTATTGATGAGGAACAGCGTTTCGGGGTGGCCCACAAGGAAAAACTCAAGAAGCTCCGCACACTCGTGGATGTCCTGACACTCACCGCGACGCCGATTCCACGGACCCTCCACCTGTCGCTGGTCGGGATCCGCGACCTTTCCATCATCAACACCCCCCCGGAGGACCGTCAGCCGATAAAAACCTATGTCCTTGAATTCAATGAAGAGGTTATCCGGGAAGCCATCTGTGCGGAGATCAAGCGGAAGGGTCAGGTCTTTTTTCTCCATGATCGGGTCCGGTCGATCTTTACCATGGCACGGTTTCTTGAAAAGCTGGTTCCCGAAGCCAGGATGGGTGTCGTCCACGGCCAGATGAAACCCCGGGAGATTGAGGATATCATGAAAAGATTTGTCCGGGGAGATGTCGATGTGCTTGTCTGTACGTCGATTATCGGATCCGGCCTGGATATCCCGACGGCCAATACGATCATCATCAACCGGGCGGACCGGTTCGGTCTGGCGCAGCTCTACCAGATCCGGGGGAGGGTGGGACGTGCCAAGGAAGAGGCGGCGGCCTACCTGCTGGTGCCCAAGGGGGCCATGATCTCGCGGGATGCCCAGAAAAGACTGCAGGTGATTATGGACTTTTCCGAACCCGGTTCCGGTTTCCGCATCGCATCAAGTGATTTAGACATCCGGGGAGGTGGAAATCTCCTGGGGATGTCCCAGTCCGGCCATGTTTCCGCTGTGGGTTATGAACTCTATACCGAGTTAATGGAAAAGACAATCCGCGAACTCAGGGGCGAGCCAATGCCCGAAGAAGAGATCAAACCGGAGATCAATCTGGGTCTGCCGGCCTTTATACCGGCCGACTACATGCCTGACGAACACCAGCGGCTGGTGACCTACAAACGGATATCCCTGGCAGTCGCCGAAGAAGAACTTTCTGAACTCCGGGGAGAATTGACGGATCTTTACGGTTTTATTCCTCCGGAAGTGGATAATCTTTTTGAAGTGATCCGCATAAAAAATCTACTGAAAATCGTGAAGGGGAAAAAGATGGGTTATGATGGAAAAAACCTGTTCCTCTTCTTCCATGAAAAAAGTCCTGTCGATCCGGCAAAACTGCTTGAGCTTGCCAGGAAAAAGATCAGGGGCATGAAACTGACCCCCGATTACAAGCTCTATCTGTCCATGCCGAATCTCACCGGCGATGAAATCATCCGTTATGCCAAGACGTTGTTGCAGGAGCTGTCTTGATAAAAATATATAAGAATAAGAATCGCTGTCCCTATTTTGAAAGGAACTGAACCCTCTGTGTTCACGGTACTGTTGACCATCTTCTTTTCTTCTTTTATTATCGCCCTTTCCGGGGCTATGATGCCGGGGCCTTTACTGACGGCGACCATCAGTGAGAGTTCGCAACGGGGATTCATCGCCGGACCGTTGTTGATTGCCGGACATGGTATTCTGGAGTTGGTACTGGTCATGGCCCTGCTGCTGGGGCTTGCGCCGTTTCTTCAGCAGACATCAGTCTTTGTGGTGACGGCCTTTGCCGGATCCGCTATTCTCCTCTGGATGGCCTTCGGGATGTTCCGTTCTTTACCGTCCTTGCGTCTGGTCTGGGACCGGGAAGAAAAAAAACAGAATCACCTGATGATAAGCGGTATCCTGATGAGTGTGGCCAATCCCTACTGGATCATCTGGTGGGCGACGATCGGTCTCGGGTATATCCTTTATTCCTGGCAGTTCGGCCTCTGGGGTGTCGTTTTTTTCTTTACCGGGCATATTCTTGCGGACCTGGCCTGGTATGCAGTCGTTGCCGTAGCGGTGGCCAGAGGCAGACATTTTCTGACAGACCGGTTTTATCGGGGACTGATTGCCGGCTGTGCCGTTTTCCTGGTATTTTTTTCCTGTTATTTTGTCTATGCGGGTTTTCAGAGATGGATAGCCTGATTGGGGGTTACGGTTTGTTATCATCGGCAGGGTGGTCAAGGCAGGCTTCACCAAGCGGATGGGAAACACCGCTATTTTATGTGCTAAGGGGCAGGCACCACAAGTGAAATGTTTGAGAGTTCTGTCTTGCCGTTTGTCGATGGCGTATTATAGGCAAGAAAATACCAGTGGTCAATGAAAATTGGATGGGTTATGCTGCGTGATAAAAATAAAATGCTGAAACGATTGGAAACAGAGCATGATTCCGATTTTGTCTGTTGTGGGCAGATCAAATGCAGGTAAGACGACCCTGATTGTAAAGATGATTGCGGAACTGGTCCGACGGGGTTATCGTGTAGCCACGATCAAGCATAACCGGCATGGTTTTGAGATCGATCATGAGGGGAAGGACAGCTGGCGGCATAAACAGGCAGGCGCCCGGATAACGGTTATCGCCTCGCCCCATCAGGTTGCAGTGGTCGAAGATATTGAAAAAGATTGTGATATTGCCGAATTGGTGGATCGTTATATCCGGAACGTCGATCTTGTGCTGTCCGAGGGATTTAAGAAAAATCCGCATCCCAAGATTGAGGTGAATCGTTCAGAAATGAAACAGGACATTCTCAGCACCAAAGAAGACAATCTTCTGGCCATTGCCAGTGACAGTCCCCTGGAAGCAGGCGTTCCCTCTTTCGACATCAATGATACGGTCGGTCTGGTGGACTTGATTGAAGGGCGATTTTTAAGGCAACGGGTTGTCTGATGGAACTCGCGGATGTCTCGTCAGTTATGAAGTGGGTTCTGCTGGTACTGCTGGCGGGCTTTGTCGGGCAGTTTGGAAAGACCTTTGCCCAGCATATCCTGCGAAAGATCAGAAAAGAGAAGGAAGCCCCGGCAAAAGAATCTCCGGCAGATGAGAAGCGGATGATCCGGGAGACGTCGGTCCTGACAGACAAAAAATTGCTCAAGACCCTGGCCAAACAGAAGAAAAAAGAGGCCAAGAAACTGATCACCCCTCAGGATTAATCAGCAGAAGGCTGGCGGTAGTCAACCCATTGTTCAATTCCCTGACGGCCCTGACGCAGATCTTGGGTTTCAAAGGACAAACAGGGCGTCGGCGATGACCGGCCTTGATCCGGTGATGATTACCGGGTTCAGGTCGATTTCCGATATTTCCGGATGCAGCAGGGCGATAAAACCGATCCCCTTCAGAACCTTGGCAAGAGCCTGTTTGTCGACGGCCGGCATCCCTCTGAATTCGCCCGTTAGTTGTTTTGCCCGGATATCAAGAATCATTTCCTCCGCTTCCGTGGTGCTCAGGGGAGCCGACCGGAAAGTCGTATCCTTGAGAGCCTCTGTAAAAACACCTCCCAGACCGAAGAGAACACAGCAGCCAAAGCCGGGAAAGCGCGTCATCCCCGCAACAAACTCCCGGTTTCCCGGGAGCATCTCCTGAACCAGTATAGGAACATCTGCGCCGGCGGCCTTCCTGATGGCACGCCAGGCACGGCGGGCTTTTGCGTCCGTACCGACGTTGAGTGCGATAAGACCCTTGCCTGTTTTGTGCATGATTTCCCAGGAACAGGCTTTCACAGCCACCGGGTAGCCGATGGTTTTTGCCGCTTGAGCGGTTTCCTCTTCCGTCAGGGCGAGTTTCTCCTGAGTGACGGGCAGGCCATAGACGGCAAGAATTTGCTTGGCCTGGTATTCATCCAGCGCTTTCTGTCCGTTCTGCAGAGCCTTCTTGATGATCTGATCGGCCATGCCGCTTTGCGAGGGAAGCACGGGTGGGGAAATGGCTTTTCTCCCCCGGATTTCCCTGTACTTTAAAAAGGAAACCATGGCCCGGGCTGCCTTTTCCGGGGCATCAAAGACAGGGATGTCGTTTTCCTGATAGGCCCGGGTATAATCGTCAGCTGCATCAAAAAACGAGGAAATCAAAAGCGGAATGCCATAGGTCCGGGGGAGCAAGACCGTTTTTGTCAGGTCTTTCCGGAATTGCCCGATGAACTCATCCTCAGAAATGTTGTTCAGCAGTTCCCGCACATGGGGGTACACTTCTCTCATGAAACCGCCCATCATTGCACCGTGCAGAATCAGGCCGTCCACTTCCCCGCTTTTCATAATCATTTCGGGGATGACCGTCGAAAGAATCTGCATGTCCAGATAAAAAGTCAGATCAATGGGGTTGGCGCTGGAGGCATGCGGAGGGATCAGGGGGCGGATCCGGCTCTGCAGTTCTTCCGAATAGCGGGGGACCTCAAGACCGCCCAGATCAACATTGTGAGAGATGGCGGTGCCGGGACCGCCGGAATTGGTGACGATGCCTATCCTTTTGCCCTGCAGGGGCGGCTGCGCGGAGAGTGCCCAGCCGTGGCTGTAGAGGTCTTCGATGGAATGGACACGGATGATCCCGGCTTGTTTGAAAATGCCTTCATAGAGGAAATCCGGACCGGCCATGGCGCCGGTGTGACTCATGCCGGCGCGGGCACCGGCGCCGGAACCACCGACGTATTGAGCCATGACGGGTTTATGAGGCGTGATTTTCTGGGCGGTTTCGATAAAACGGCGGCCATCACGGATGCCTTCAATATACAGGATAATGGCCTTCGTATGCTCGTCTTCCCCCAGATATTCCAGGGCGTCAATGATGTTGATATTCGCCTCATTGCCGACGCTGATGGCCTTGCTGAACCGGATCCCTCTTTCCCGGAGATAGGCCAGCGTCTGGGTCACATAGGTGCCGCTCTGGGAGGCCAGTCCAAGGGTTCCTGGTTTTCCGGTCAGATGGGCTACCGTCAGATTGAGCGAGATTTGTGAATTCAACATCCCCATGCAATTGGGACCCAGGAAGCGTATGCCGTACCGGTCGGCGATTTCTTTGAGACGATCTTCCATGGACCGTCCTTCCTCGCCTGTTTCTCTGAAACCGGCCGTAATGACGACGGCCCGCCTGGTGCCGATTTTGCCGAATTCTTCCAGCAGGGAAATGACTTGACGGGTCGGCACGACCAGGATGGCCAGATCAGGCGCTTCCGGCAGATCACAAACAGAGGCATAGGCCTGATGTCCAAAAACGTTTTTTTCGGTGGGGTGAATCGGGTATAATGTGCCCTGATAGCCATCCTTGATGATACTCAGGGCCTGCATGGTTCCCATCTTCATGGGATTATTGTTCGCGCCCGCAATGGCGATGGATTTCGGGTTCATCAAAAAGTGCAGTGGGTTTTCCGGCATTCTTTCCTCCTTTTGCGTCTGATTAAACGCCGTGACCATAGGCAATCAGATGGGGCCTGTCAAGCATAATTGATTCGTTTGTCAACTTTTGTTTATAGGCCGGATATCCACTTTAAGCTTTACAAAATCCCCCTTTGTCGATTAAAAGGAAACTGTCCGGACTGCCGAGTTGGTATGGAAAACCTTACAGTTACCATTCCATAAGCTGTTTTCAATTTAGAAGTGTCAAGATAGGGAGAAAGAGAGATAACCTTCTATGGCCACAAAACATATTCCCGATCCTATTTATGATCTGGTGATTGTCGGTGGGGGACCTGCCGGATTCACGGCAGGTCTGTATGGTTCACGGGCCGGTCTCAGAACGCTGCTTATAGAAGGGGCTTCCACGGTCAGTCAGATCACCGTGACTGATCTGATTGAAAATTATCCGGGGATTCCCGAAGGCATCAACGGCATCGATCTGATCGAAAAGTTTAAAAAGCAGGCCCTTCAGTTTGGATTGGTGTCGGTCATTGGAGATGTCAAGACGATCGGCAGCAGGCAATGGGGCGATGTGGCAGGCTGGGAAGTTCACGCCGGTGAAAAGGTCTATGAAGCCCTGGCGGTGATCATCGCGACGGGTGCACACTGGCGCAAGCTTGATGTTCCAGGGGAAGGGTCCTTTATCGGCAAGGGGGTTTCCTTCTGCGCGACCTGTGATGGCCCCTTTTACAGAAACCGGGAAGTCGTCGTGGTCGGGGGTGGAAATGCCGCCGTCCAGGAAGCCCTTTTTCTGACTCATTTTGCCGATAAGGTGACGATCGTTCACCGCCGGGATCGCCTGCGTGCCACAGGAGTTCTTTCACAGCGGGCCTTCGCCAACCGTAAAATTGAATTTGCCTGGAGTGCGGTGATTGATGAGATTACGGGTACGGATGCGGTTTCCGGCGTCAGGATAAAAGATGTGAATACCTCGGAAACCCGGACCATTCCGGCGGATGGCGTTTTTATTTTTGTCGGATTGCTTCCAAACACCGATCTGATCCGGGGTCTGGTTGAACTGGATCCAGGCGGTCACATCCTGGTCGATGCCCAGATGCAGACCTCGGTGAAAGGGATTTTCGCCTGCGGCGACTGTACGCGCAAGCTCCTCAGGCAGGTGATTACGGCCTGCGGTGACGGGGCCACAGCTGCCCATGCCGCACAGTTCTATGTGGACGAGCTGAAAGGGGAATCCTATTAAAATGCCCACCGACTGGCAGCACATTCCTTTTCATATCCATCCGAATCTTTTTGAATTCGGGGCTTTTCAGATCCGCTATTACAGCGTCATGTACCTCGTGGCTTTTGCTCTGACCTATATCCTGGTCCTGTACCGAATCAGGAAGGAACATTACAAATATTCAACCGAAACCGTTCAGGACTATTTTGTCTGGGCCGTCCTGGGACTGATCCTTGGCGCCAGATTGGGTTACGTTCTGTTTTACAATCTTTCCTATTACCTGCATCACCCCCTGGAAATCTTTCTTCCCTTCGAATTTGCCCATGGGATCCGGTTTGTCGGAATCAGCGGGATGTCCTACCATGGCGGGGCGATTGGCGTCCTGTCGGCCAGCCTCATCTTCTGCCGCCGGCATCAGATTGACTTCTGGCGCTTTGCCGATCTCTTCATCCCCGCCATTCCATTGGGCTATACCTTCGGACGAATCGGAAACTTTATCAACGGAGAGCTCTATGGGCGGGCGACCACCGTTTCCTGGGGAATGATTTTCCCTGCGGATTCCCTGCAACTGATCCGTCACCCCTCCCAGCTTTACGAAGCTTTTTTTGAGGGATTGGTTCTCTTTGCCGTCCTCTGGATGATCCGGAAGAAAAGCCCTTTCGATGGTTTCCTGCTTGCGTTCTATGTCATCGGTTATGGCCTCGTCCGTTTCTTCATCGAATTTTTCAGAGAGCCGGATACTCAGTTGGGGTTTGTCTGGGCTTCTCTGAGTATGGGCCAGGTCCTTTGCATTTTGATGATCCTGGCAGGGCTGGCGGTCATGATGTGGCGACGAACAGCGGCGGGCAACGTGTTGTCGGCGCGAAGCTGATGTCATCCATATCATTAATCCCTTTGAAGGCTCTATGCTGCGCGCATGGCAAATCTGAGTTAAACACGGCGTAAAATGAAAGAACGTTACGGGAGTCAATATTGGATTTAGGCATACTGGGTCACATCAGCTTTACCTGGGACTTTGTCATCGCGTTCTTCACGATTGTCGTCATTGATCTCATTTTGGCCGGTGACAATGCCGTGGTGATTGCCCTGGCCGTCAAATCCCTGCCTCGCAAACAACGTCTGAAAGGGATCGCCTTTGGAGCGGGGGCAGCGGTCATCCTGCGTGTGATCCTCACTTTTTTTGCCGCTCAGCTCCTGCAGATTCAGTTTGTCAAGTTTGTTGGCGGTGTCCTGATTATCTGGATTGCTGTTAAGCTTTTAATCGAGGGGGCCCGTGAAGATGAAATTCCCGAGGAAGCCGGATCCATCTGGCAGGCCGTCTGGATTATCGTCATTGCGGACCTCACCATGTCCCTGGACAATGTTCTGGCGGTTGCCGGTGCTTCCGGGGGAAACCTCTTTCTCCTCATCTTTGGTCTCGGCCTCAGTATCCCCTTGGTGGTATTTGCCAGTAATTTTCTGTCAAGGCTGATGGACAGATATCCATTTGTCATTTACATCGGTGCGGCCATCCTCGGACGTGTCGGTGGGGAGATGATGATGACCGATCCCATTGTGGTCCGGCTATGTCAGCCGTCCAAGGCCATTCAGTTCAGTGTGGAAGCTTTTTTCGTCATTGCGGTCATTGCCGTCGGCCTCCTCTGGATCAGGAAGAAGAAAGCATCACGGGGCATAAAATGGAATTCCTGAAGCCGCTGCGGTCGCAACTGAAACTCTGGGAAAAACTGGATCAGGCAAAAATCCGCCGCCGGGAAGGCCTATTTCTGGCAGAAGGATTCAAGATTGTCGATGCTCTGTTGAAGAGCACCTGGAAAACCAGGGCTGTTCTGGTTATGGAGGAAAAAAAGGAACACTGGAAGACGGTCCTGCCGGTATTGCAAAGGCAAATCGATATTTTTGAAGTCAGCCGCAAAGACTGGAAAAAGCTGAGTCAGGACAGGGAGCCGGAAGGGATCATGGTTGTGGCGGCTGTCCCGGAACCACCCCGGCTTGAAGACTTCCTGACGGATGTGCAGGGTCACCTCCTTCTGCTTTACCGGCTCAACAATCCGAATAATTTAGGCGCGATCATGAGAAGTGCCCACTGGTTCGGTTTTGCGGGGATCATCCTGAGCCGGGATTCCGTTGATTTTACCCACCCCAAAGTTGTCCGGGCGTCTATGGGGAGTCTTTTTTATTTGTCGCTGATTGCCGATGCCGAATTTGTGGAAATCCTGCCTCGATTAAAGGAAAGGTACCGGCTGGCAGGCAGCGATGTCCGAATCGGTGTACCGCCCCATGTCTGTGTCAAACCAACAGCCCTGCTGCTGGGAAGTGAAAGCCACGGTCTGCCGGATGATCTGGCTGGTATGACCGATGAGATCTGGCGAATTCCAGGAGCCGGGGATGCCGAATCCCTCAGCCTGCCGCAGGCCGCCGCCGTCCTGATGTATGCCTGCACGGCGTCATCCTGAAATTCTCTGTATCGCCGCCGCCTCTTTCACGTTGACGTGTAATCGATCTTATCCTATACTAAACATTAAGAATTTTACAGGGGAGGGTCTTGTCATGGACGTTCATTCCGAAGGAAACGTAAAATCACACGTAAGCTTATGGATCGCGGGTATCTTGCTGGTACCGGTGGTCGGTTTGATCATCTATACCTGGATAGCGCTGAGCTGGAGTTTTTCCAAAGGCGAACGGGCCGGTTATATCCAGAAACTGTCAAAAAGCGGCTGGGTCTGTAAAACCTGGGAGGGTGAAATGGCGATGGTGACCATGCCCGGGGCCATCCCGGACAAGTTCTTGTTCAGTGTGCGGGACGAGAAAGTGGCGGAGCGCATCAATAAATTCGCCGGCAAACGGGTTGCTCTCGTTTATGAACAGCATAAGGGTCTGCCGACGAGTTGTTTCGGAGATACGGAATATTTTATTGTCGATGTCAAGGCCATTGAATAAGGAAAACAGACTGCAAATGGAGAGAGGATTCATGGATTCAGCCATACAGGTCGTCACGACAACGGATAAAAGAGAGGATGCGGAAAGAATTGCCAGAACGCTGGTGGAAAAGAGGCTTGCTGCCTGTGTGCAGTTGGTCGGGCCCATCATCAGCACCTACCGGTGGAAAGGCCGGATAGAAACAGCCGAAGAATGGCAATGCTGGGCAAAGACCGCGGAAAGCTTCTATGAAGATATTGAAAAAACCATCAAGTCCATTCATCCCTATGAGCTGCCGGAAATCATTGCGCTGCCCATTTTACGGGGGAGCTCTGAATATCTGACATGGCTCCATAACGAACTGCGGGTCTGATCATGCTTCTGGCCGGAGATGTGGGCGGTACAAAAACGCATCTGGGAGTTTTTTCAAAAGAGAAAGGGCCGCGCGAACCGCTGGTCGAAGCGGACTTCCAGAATGCAGATTATCCGGATTTTGAGTCCATTCTCAGGGAATTTCTGACCCCTGTAAATCAATCCATCCACAAAGCCTGTTTTGGTGTTGCCGGGCCGGTCATGGACGGCCAGTGCCGGATCACCAATCTGCCCTGGATCATCCGTGAAAAACAAATTCAGCATGTCTTCCAGATTGCCTCTGTCAGGCTGATCAATGATCTTGAGGCGACAGCCAACGCCATTCCTTTTCTCGGTCCTCCCGATCTTTTCATCCTCAATCCGGGCCAGGTTGTCCGGAGGGGCAATATGGCCGTCATCGCGCCGGGCACAGGCCTGGGTGAGGCGTTTCTGACCTGGGATGGGCAATGCTACCGGGCCTATGCCTCCGAAGGAGGGCATGCGGACTTTGCTCCGAGGAATTCCCTGGAACTTGAGTTGCTGCTGGATTTGCGGGAAAGGTTTGGCCATGTGAGTTGGGAGAACATTTGCTCCGGAAAAGGTATTTCGCGGATTTATCAGTTTTTCAAATCGAAAGGATATGGAGAGGAACCCGCCTGGTTGTCCGAAAAATTGAACCGGGGAAGCGATCCGACACCGGTCATCGTTGCGGCTGCCCTGGATGATGAGCGATCCTGTGATCTCTGTAAAAAAACGTTGGATCTCTTTGTGTCTATTCTGGGTGGTGAAGCCGGGAATCTGGCTTTGAAGGTATTAGCGGCCGGTGGCGTCTACCTGGCCGGAGGGATTTCTCCACGCATCCTGCCTTTCCTGGGTAGCGGCCGGTTTATGGAGGCATTCCGGCAAAAGGGGCGCATGTCGGAGCTGATGTCCCGAATTCCCGTTTCCGTGATTGTCGATCCGGGTGTTGCCCTGTTTGGGGCGGCCCACTATGGCTTCAAGGTCCTGTAAGAAATGACCCTGTGACGTTCACAGGTAGAGGCGGGCCTTAAACCCGCCTCTACCTCCAAGTTTCATGGGTTGCCTTTTTTATCTTAGTAATTCTCCGCTAAAACTTCGTAATAAGCCTTCGGATGCAGACAGGCAGGACAGTTTTTGGGAGGTTCCGCGTTCTCCATCACATAGCCGCAGTTGATGCAATGCCACTTGACTTTTTTCTTCTTTTTGAAAACTTCGCCGTTGGTGACATTCTTAATCAGTTTGCGATACCGGCTCTCATGGAACTGTTCGACCTTGGCAACCTGCTCAAAGGATCTGGCCACCTCCGGGTAGCCTTCCTTTTTGGCAATCCCGGCAAAATTCTTGTAAATGGTTGTCCATTCCATTTTTTCACCGGCGGCGGCTGCCTCCAGATTTTTTTTCGTATCGCCGATCACACCGGCAGGGTAGCCGGCCATAATCTCGACCTCACCCCCCTCGAGATGTTTGAAAAAGATCTTGGCATGCTCCTTCTCATTCTCCGCCGTCTCCAGAAAGAGATTCGCGATCTGTTCATAACCCTCTTTTCTGGCGGCGCTGGCGAAATAGGTATAGCGATTCCTTGCCTGAGACTCACCGGCAAAGGCGGCCAGCAAATTTTTCTCTGTTTGTGATCCTTTGATTGACTTTCCCATAAAGTACCCTCCGTTCTCATTATTTATTGGTGAAAATATAAACACTCTTAGCCGCTGACAAGACCCATTGTTATAGGAAAAACAACTTTTATCTACTCCATCAGAATCATAAAATCAAGATTTCCCTGGTTTTTTTTTAAAGCCGTCAATTTTCTTGTCTAAAAAAGCGTGTTGGTATAAAAAGAATACTCAAAACGTAACCATTTCTGAACACCACAACAAGGAGCAATAGGATGTCTGATCAAAGAAATGATGAGAAACAGTGTATCAACGCAATTCGTTTTCTTGCCGCAGATGCCGTGGAGCGGGCAAAATCGGGACACCCCGGTATGCCTATGGGGGCGGCGGCTATGGCCTATACTCTCTGGACAGGGCATCTCAAGCATAACCCGGCGGATCCGCAATGGTCGGACCGGGACCGGGTGGTGCTTTCGGCAGGGCACGCTTCGATGCTTCTGTATGCGATGCTTTTTTTGACCGGCTATGATCTCAGTCTTACCGATATCCAATCCTTCCGGCAATGGGGAAGTAAAACGCCCGGTCATCCTGAATATCGCCACACACCCGGTGTGGAAATGACCACAGGCCCCTTGGGACAGGGGCTCGGCAGTGCGGTGGGCATGGCGATAGCGGAAGCTCATCTGGCGGCAAGATATAACCGGCCGGGTCACGAGATTGTCAACCATTTTACTTATGTTCTGGTCAGCGACGGGGATCTTATGGAAGGTGTCACGGCCGAGGCCTGTTCCCTGGCCGGACATCTTGGTTTGGGCAAGCTCATCGTACTTTATGATGACAACCGTGTCTGCCTGGCCGGTTCCACGGCACTTTCCTTTACCGAGGATATCGGGAAGCGCTTCGAGGCCTATGGATGGCACGTCCAGTCGGTGCAGGACGGTTGTGATGTGCATTCGATCGACAGAGCTCTGAACGATGCGAAGGCTGAAAAAGGCCGCCCGTCGATCCTCTGTGTCCGCACCACGATCGGGTGCGGTGCACCCCATAAGCAAAATACCTCTGAATCCCACGGATCGCCCCTCGGTATGGCGGAACTGCAGGGTGCTAAAGAGGCGCTGGGCTGGCCCCTGGAGCCGTCGTTCTTCGTTCCTGAAGATGTATTGCGTTATTTCCGTAATGCTCTGACCGCCGGTCCGGCAGCGCAGGAGGTGTGGGAACAGGCCTTCCGGCGTTACAGGAAGGATAACCCGGAGCCGGCCGCTGAATTTCTGCGGCGGATCAAGGGAGAACTTCCGAAGGGATGGGAATCCGCCCTTCCCGACTATGAAAAGGAATCGAAGGATGTGGCTACCCGAAAGGCTTCCGAGGGCGTCATGCAAAAGCTTGCGGTCGTATTACCGGAGCTCATGGGGGGCTCGGCTGATCTTAACCCTTCTGTATTGACCTGGATCAAGGGGTTTGGTGATTTTCAGAAACCGGATGTCTCTCCGGAGGATATCCAGGGCGCCGTCGGAGGTGAATGGGATTACCGTGGGCGGAACATACATTTCGGTGTCCGCGAACATGCCATGGCGGCCATTGCGGGGGGCATGGCCCTGCATGGTGGGGTTATTCCTTATACCGGCACTTTCCTGATGTTCAGTGATTATATGCGACCCTCCATGCGGCTTGCCGCGCTCATGGGGCTTCGGGTGATCTATGTCTTCACCCACGACAGCATTGGCGTTGGCGAGGATGGTCCTACCCATCAGCCCATCGAACATCTTATGAGTATGCGGGTGATGCCTAATTTGACGGTCATCCGCCCGGCCGACGCCTGTGAAACCGTTGAGGCCTGGCGAGCCGCACTCCTCAACCAGAGTGGCCCGACCGCGTTGATTTTTACCCGCCAGACCGTTCCTGTCCTGAATCAGCCGGATCTTGCACCGGCCCGGAACCTCAAGCGGGGGGGCTATATCCTTTGGGAATCCTCGAAAGGCAAACACCAGGTGATCCTGATCGGGACGGGCTCTGAGGTTTATATCGCCCTGGCTGCCGGTAAAGAGTTGGCCTCCGAGGGAATCCGGGTCAGAGTCGTTTCCCTGCCTTGCTGGAAACTCTTTGACCGCCAGCCGGCTGCATACCGTGACCGTATCCTGCCGCCGCGTATCCGGACCCGGGTTGCCGTGGAGGCAGGAATCAGGCTGGCTTGGGAACATTATGTCGGCCTTGACGGTGCCGTGGTGGGAATGGACACCTTCGGCGCCAGCGCCCCCGCCGGCGTCCTCTATGAGAAGTTCGGAATCACAGTGGAAAAAGTGGTTGCAGCGGCAAAAGCGCTGTTGAAATGAGCTGCCTCCACTCGTCTCTTCCTGTGATTAGCGTTGCATTGAGTTGAGGATGAACATGTTAATCAGCAAATGGTCTGCCTGTTTCGGCCCTTGCCGGACCGTTGTCGATACAACCGTCAGAAAACTGATGGCAGACCGCGTTTCAGCCCGTCTTTGGGAGAAAGATCACACCCTCTGGAAATCATCTCCCGCTGGAATCACGGATCGTCTGGGCTGGCTGGAGAGCCCGCAGGCCATGCTCGGAAATCTGGGCCGGATCAAGGCGCTGGTGGATGCGGTGCGTGCCGATGGCTATACCCAGGCCCTCCTGCTCGGCATGGGCGGCTCCAGCCTGGCGCCGGAGGTGTTTCGCAAGACCTTTGGAGTGGCCGACGGTTATCTGGATCTAACGGTTCTGGACAGCACGGACCCCGGTGCTGTTCTGTCCTTCACAAAGACGCTTGACCTGTCCAAGGCGCTCTTTATTGTTTCCACTAAATCGGGGAGTACGGTGGAAACCCTTTCCTTCATGAAATATTTCTTTCACCGGGCTGTTGAACAACTAGGTGAGAAAGAAGCGGTCCGGCACTTTGTGGCGATCACCGATCCGGGCAGTGCCCTGGCTGATCTGGCTGCAGCTCATCATTTCCGGGCAACCTTTCTGAATGATCCGGATATCGGCGGGCGCTATTCGGCCCTTTCCTATTTTGGACTGGTTCCGGCGGCTCTGCTGGGAGTGGATGTCAGGATGCTTCTTGACCGGGCCGTTGCCGCTGCCGGCAGAGAACGGTCACCAGGTCATGCGGATGCAGATGTCCTGAGCGGTCTCTATCTGGGATCGGTCATGGGAGCATTGGCAAGAGCCGGACGGGATAAGCTGACATTTGTTCTCTCACCGTCGCTTGCCAGTATCGGCGATTGGCTTGAACAGCTCATTGCAGAAAGCACCGGCAAGGAAGGGAAGGGCATCCTGCCCGTGGTGGGTGAACCCCTGGGACTGCCTGATGCCTACGACGATGACCGGCTCTTTGTCTGTCTGCATCTCGGGGGAGAAGGCCGGGATGAGGACAAGATGAAAATACTTGAGGAGGCCGGGCACCCCGTCTTAAGAATTTTCCTTCAGGATCGTTATGATCTGGGAGGTCAAATTTTTCTTTGGGAGGTGGCAACGGCGGTAGCCGGTCACATTCTGGAGATCAATCCCTTTGACCAGCCTGATGTGGAAGCGGCCAAGATTCTGACGCGAAAAATGATTGCCCGGTATCAGGAAAAAAGGGCTTTGCCCGTTGAAGTCCCCGTCTTGACCGGTGACGGTATTGCCGTTTATGGCGATATTCAGGCGAACAGCCCCGGCGATGCCCTGAATGTTTTTTTAAGAGCTGCTTCGCCGAAGGGCTATGTCGCTCTGCAGGCTTACATACAGCCCACGGCCGATACGGATAAAGCGTTGCTGTGGCTGCGGACCCGTCTGCGGGATCAATTGAAACTGGCCACGACGGTTGGTTACGGCCCGCGGTATCTTCATTCCACCGGCCAATTCCACAAGGGGGACGGCAACCAGGGGCTTTTTATCCAGCTCACCGCCGATGACCTTCAGGATGCCCCCATTCCCGATGACATGGGTCCATCCGGTTCATGGATTACCTTCGGCACTCTCAAAGCCGCCCAGGCCTTGGGGGACAGGCAGGCGCTCCTCAATGCCGGCCGGTCCATTCTCCGCTTCCATTTCGGAAGGGATGTCGTCGGTGGTTTGAAGATTTTGACCGAGGCCATTTCATGAATCGTTCCGAAAAGAACGGTCAGGGCACGACAAAAACAAACCGCCTGATCTATGAAAAGAGTCCCTATCTGCTTCAACATGCCCACAATCCCGTGGACTGGAACCCTTGGGGAGATGAGGCTTTCGACCGGGCACGCCGTGAGGATAAGCCGATTTTTCTGTCCGTGGGCTACTCGACCTGCCACTGGTGCCATGTCATGGCCCATGAATCCTTTGAAGATCCCGAAGTCGCCCGGCTGATGAATGACGCTTTCATCTGCGTCAAGGTGGACCGGGAGGAAAGACCGGATATTGACAAGGTCTATATGACCGTCTGTCAAATTCTGACGGGAAGCGGCGGCTGGCCGCTCACCATCGTCATGACACCGGAAAAGCATCCCTTTTTTGCGGCAACCTACATCCCGAGAGAGAACCACTTCGGGCGGGTTGGCATGATGGACCTGATTCCCCAGATTCAAGAAGCCTGGAAAATGCGCCGAGGTGATATTCTGCGTTCAACCCGTGAGATCCTTGCGGCTATTGAAAAAACAGTCCACGATTCTGCACAGGAAGATTGTTCCGAAGCCCTGTTAGCGGATACCTACGAAGAACTCCGGTCATCCTTCGATGAAACCGATGCCGGTTTCGGTCCGGCGCCAAAATTCCCCATTCCCCATCATCTGTTCTTTCTTCTCCGTCACTGGAAACGGTATGGCAGCAAAGAGGCGCTGCAGATGGTAGAAAAAACTCTCCAGGCGATGCGCCGGGGCGGCCTCTATGACCATCTGGGGTTCGGTTTCCACCGCTACAGCACCGATCCTTACTGGCTGGTGCCTCATTTTGAGAAAATGCTCTACGACCAGGCCCTGCTGGCCATCGCTTATACGGAGGCTTTTCAAGCCACCGGAAATGATTTTTATGCACAAACGGCGCGGGAGATCCTTCAGTATGTGATCAGGGACCTGACGGCGCCGGAAGGGGGATTTTATTCTGCCGAGGATGCCGACAGTGAGGGAAAAGAAGGCAAATTTTACCTCTGGAGCGAGAATGAAATTCGGCAAGTTCTGAAACCGGAAGAGGCCGATCTGATCCTCCGGGTTTTTCAGGTGCAGAGGGGTGGTAATTATATCGAGGAAACCACCGGGCGAAAAACCGGGAGTAACATCCTGCATATGAAAAAAACGGTTGGTGAGATGGCTGCAGAGATGGGGATGGCCGCCCTTGATTTAAACGGGAAGCTGGACCAGGCAAAGCAAAAACTTTTTGAGGCGCGAAAGGAGCGCGTTCGTCCGCATCGGGACGACAAAATCCTGACGGACTGGAACGGTCTGATGATTGCTGCTTTTGCCAAAGCCGCCCAGGTTTTTGATGAAGATGCCTATCTTCAGGCGGCCCGTGCTGCTGCGGATTTCATCCTGAAGGCCATGAACGCTCCGGATGGGCGAATTCTGCACCGTTATCGGGACGGGCAAGCGGCCATCCCGGCAAACCTGGATGACTATGCCTTTTTCATCTGGGGCCTGATCGAATTGTATGAAGCAACATTCACGGTGAACTATCTGCAAAGGGCTTCAAGTCTTCAGGCGCTGTTGGATCAACATTTTTGGGATGATCAAAAGGGTGGATATTTTTTCACGCCTGATGACGGAGAAACTTTACTTCTTCGCCAAAAGGACATCTACGACGGAGCGGTTCCATCCGGTAACGCCGTTGCTTTTTTGAATCTTCTCCGTCTGGCCCGGATAACCGGCCGTCTGGATCTGGAAAATCAGGCGATCCGGTTGGCGAGGACTTTCGCCGCTCAGGTCCGCCGCCATCCTTCGGGGCACAGCCAGTTTATGGTTGCACTGGATTTTCTGATCGGTCCTGCTTCTGAAATTGTCATTGCCGGCGACCTGCAAAGAAAAGATGCGCAAGCCATGCTGCGTTCGCTCCGGGAACCTTTCCTGCCCAGCAAGGTGGTTATTTTCCGCCATGCCGGTGCAATGTCTCCCGTCGCTTCCGATCTTTTTGGATTTACAAGCGGGATGAAAGCCGTCAACGGTAAGGCGACAGCCTATGTCTGTGTAAACCATGCCTGTCAGCATCCGACCCATGATGTGAATGAAATGCTCGGACGGCTGGATGCCGGCAATCGGTCCATCGCCTGAAGGATTGATGGATTGCCCCCCCGCGGATCACAAAGAGCATATCTTGAAAATAATCAGTCCTTAAGGTATGTTTGTTTACAGTTCTGTCAAAGAAAAGAGGAACCATCTCGCTTGGAGGATTAAATCATGAAGGTCAGCCGTGTAGATGAGATGCGGGCGATGGACCGCTATGCCATTGAGAAACTGGGGATTCCGGAAGAGATCCTGATGGAGAATGCCGGGCAGGCCGCGGCTTTTGTCCTCTCAAAAGAGATGGGCATCCGGAATAAGAAATTTATGGTTTTCTGCGGCGTCGGCAATAACGGCGGGGATGGCTTCGTGGTGGCACGGAAGATCCATGCGGACGGCGGCGCAGCCAGGGTGTTCATCCTGGGGAATCCTGAAAAATTCAAAGGTGCGGCCAGGGCAAATCTGAAAATTCTCAAACAATTACCGATCGCAGTTCAAACTCTTGCATCCGTCAAAAAAATCAAAATGGACGTGCTGCACAGCCATGGCATCGTGGATGCCATCTTCGGCACCGGCCTGGACCGGGAAGTGAACGGCCTTTGCCGGGAGGTCATCGAATTGATCAACCAGAGCGGTAAAAAAGTTCTCAGTCTGGACATCCCCTCCGGGATCAACGGTGATAGCGGAGAGGCCATGGGGGTTGCCGTCCAGGCGGATTACACCGTTGCGTTCGGCCTGCCTAAAATCGGGAACATGCTCTATCCGGGTTATGAACGATGCGGGAAGATTTATGTCTGCCATATCTCTTTTCCGCCTTCTCTCTATGACGGCAACAGCACCAGAGTTCAGATCAACCATCCACCGGTATTGCCCGAAAGAGACAAAAGCGGTCATAAGGGGACAATGGGCGAGGCGCTCTTCATCGCTGGGGCTGCCGGTTATTTCGGCGCGCCCTATTTTTCCGCCTTATCCTTTCTGAAAGCCGGAGGAGGATATTCCCGCCTGGCGGCACCCCAATCAATGGTGTCCTTCATCGCGCAGAAGGGAAGTGAAATCGTCTTTGTCCCGCAGAAGGAAACGTCGGCAGGCAGTGTTTCCCTTGCAAACAAAAGCCGCCTGATCGAACTTTCTGAAAAAATGGATATGGTGGTGATCGGTCCCGGGTTGTCTCTTGATCCGGAAACACAGCAACTGGTTTGTGAACTGGTGAAGACGATAAAAAGGCCTGTGCTGATTGATGGCGACGGGATCACGGCCGTAGCTGGTGATTTAAAGATCATAAAAAAAAGAAAAGCGCCGACGGTCCTGACGCCCCACCTAGGTGAGATGTCAAGAATCACGGGAAAGTCGGTCCGTGAGATCAACAGGCAAAAAATTGCCGTCCTGCAGGCAACCGTTAGAGAATTGGGGGCGATTATCGTACTGAAGGGCGCCCATTCCCTGATCGGTCTTCCTGATGAAAGGGTCTTCATCAATCTGAGCGGTAATTCCGGGATGGCGACGGCCGGCTCCGGTGATGTGCTGACCGGTACCATTGCGGCCATGTCCGGCCTGGGTCTGCCTCTGGAAGATGCGGTGCGGAAAGGTGTCTTCATGCACGGCTTTGCAGGCGATCTGGCGGCGGCGGAAAAAGGCGAAGATGGGATCACCGCCCAGGACATTCTGGACTATCTCCCGCTGGCGATGAAATGCGACCGGGAAGGGCTGGAAGAACCTTTCCACAGATGCTATGCCGGACCGACGGTCATATAAAGTTGCCACAGGGCTGGCGGGTTGGCAGGTTGAACTATTTCAGAAGCAATAATAGTAAAACGCTGACAACAATACCGATGTCAACAAAATGATGGCAGCCGGTCCGATGAGATAACGATAGGTGCCGAAGAGGGATACCTTAAAGTATTCAGCGGTCACCACAAAACAGGCATGCATGGGAGACAGCATCATTCCCATGAAACCGAAGGTATAGGCAAAGGTTGTTGTTGCCGCCGCCACAGAAAGGGACGGATGAGGACCGACCAGGGCAAAGACAATGGGAAAGCTGGCGCCGACAAAACCAAACGCCACGCCAGTTACCATGCCCGAGATAAAAGGGATCAGCATAATCACGGTGATCAGGGGAATGCCGGTCCGGACGAACTCGTCGCGCATGCCGGTAACGAGCGTTGATCCCGATGTGTCCACCGGACATGAAAGCGCTGAAGAAAAGGTCTGGATGCCAATGACGAGGATGATCATCAGCCAGGTATCCGTCTGCTTCAACATTTGTAAAGAAGGTCTGAAGGCCGGACCGTGGCCGATAAAAGCGGCAATAAGCGCGGCAATCAGTCCGATCACCATGGCGATGAGGTTAGCCAGCGTGCCTTCAACGCCGATAAGGGGTAATAGGGCCGATCCCAGCAGGGAGATGATGATCAGCAGTCCAATAGGACCCAGAGCAGAAAGGATCGCACCCGTGTCGAACCTTCCATGGTCCAAGTTATCATCCTTTGTTTTTTTAACTTTTCTGAGAATGAAGAGATATCCGCCCAGGACTGCGGCAATGGTGAAAGGTATCTGGATTAAAAAGAATATCACCACAGGCAACCCTGAATACTGCATGGCCAGGATCACTCCCGGATAGAGCGGCCACCAGTACTCCCAGATATGGCGAAACCAATAGTTGATCGCAACCTTCAGTTGCAAGTCTATTTCCTTGTTTTGATCCACGGCATCCACAAATGGGGCCGAAAAAAGTGCTCCTGCCGGCATGGGGAGTAACCCGACCAATGCGGGTAATCCGGCCAGAATAATATGCTTGCTTCTGAGCCATGATTTTAATGCGACAATCGTTCGATCCATCCTGCCTGTCTTGTTTAGCGAGTCACCGAAAAATAAAAGCAGGAGAATGATGACGGGGAGGAGATAGTTCTGGGGTAGAGCAAAGCTGTCGATCTGAAAACTCAGGCCTTTCAATCCCGTACCGGTCCACAGGGTCAGTAAAACCGAGAATGTAAGGATGGCCACCCCCAGTGGCATCTTAAAACGGTTCAGTAACAGAATTCCTAAAAATGAGCTTCCCACTTTGACATAAGCGGGGACATTCAAAAGCCAATCCATCAGATTATCCCGTATTTGATTTCACCGAATTTCGATCCCACGCCCAGGGCATAAACGATGACATCCCTCCAAGGATAGCCCTTAAGGTGCAGAGCCATGAGCCTTTGGATGTATAAAGAATTCAGAATTGCGTGTCAATGTTAATCCCGGTCAAAAATGGATGTGGGTGAGATGACCGGCTCTCGATCATTGTACAACATTTTCGTTCCTGTTCCCCAAGCTTTTATTACCGAATGAGGAAACGCCTCAAAAGACTGAGAAATGTTTTCTGATCATTTCCATTTTGAAATCTTAAACTTTTTGCGAAGTTTATATTTTGAAGGTTTCAAGAAGTTAGCGAGAGAAATAGTCTGTTTAGTTTACCTACACTATTCAGTGGTGGGTATTCATAAAAACTGAGGATTACATGTCGAAAAAGAGTAAAACGATGGATATAAATAACCTAACAATAGTCTTATTCAGTTCCAAGCATAAATCTTTTCCTAAGGATGTCTCTTCCGCTTAGGCAGATTAACCTCAGGTAAAAGAATTAACTGTGGCGGAAGTTCCTGCGCCCCCAGAATATGCACCAGTTCTTCCAAACCCGCAGCTATCTCCTGCAATTTCGCAAGAGGTAATTCTTCCAGCCCGGCAACCAATAACCCTTGGGCAACTTGTGGCGCTTTTGCCACCAACGCGTTGCCCGCATTTGTTAGCTCCACGTTGACAACCCGCCTGTCGTCATTGGTGCGCACCCTTTTGATCAGACCCTGTAATTCAAGACGATTGAGTATGCCAACAACGGTAGCTGGGTGAATATACATGCGACTGGCAAGATCTGACACCCTTACCGGGGATAATTCCGCAATAGTCTTGATTGCCCATAGCTGGGGTCCTGTAAGTCCCGTTTCCCGTTTTGCCTTTTTCGATTTTTCATTAACCACTTGGAAAACGCGTCTTATGTTATTGATGATTTCGGAAACCGCAGCGGATTTTTTTGCCATATAAACACCCGACATTTTGAAATCTCTCCGCTGTCCCTCAACGGAGAGACAGCGGAGCTTGGTAAATATATTCTATTTAACGTCAGGGATAATCAACTTCTGGTTCGGGTAAATCAAGTTGGGGTCTTTAATCTTCTTCTTGTTGGCTTTATAGATGGCCTTCCATTTCAGAGGTTTATTATAAACAGCCTTGGCAATATTCCAAAGGCAGTCTCCCTTTTTTACGATATATATATTACCGGCCATTTTGATCTGCTTGCCGGATCCCTTTGCGGTCGGAGCCTTCTTCATTCCATTCATTTGCTGCTCTGAATCGGACTGAGTCATTACTTTTGTTTTTCTGCTTGTAGAGGATCGATCCGTTGATTTGGTCTGTCCGTCTGTAACGGAAGCAGACTGCTTATCAGTTTTCTTTTCGCCAATGTATAGATTGTCCGCAACAAACGGTTTCTCTGGCGAGGCCGTCTTGGAAGACTTAAACATGCCGCACCCACTCACTGAAAAGATCAAAGCGGTAATAATCGATACGGTTACAAGTATCCCTTTGTGCAAATGCCTGTTCATAATTATTCCCTCCATTAGTTTATTTATCTGTGGCGAACCCCCTCAGGCCACATAAATCGGCATCCTTACTCAATTTCCCTTGTAGGCTCTGACGATTCGACAATAATATAAAGAATGAAAATAATTTTGTCAATTAACTTTTATACAAATGATTTGTATAAAAATCACATATTTTGAAAGGAGTGATGGGAATGGAAAAGGCTGCTTTCAGTTAAAAATCACTTATTGATTGACGATTGGATTCTTGCATATAGAAGGAGATATTATTTTTATTAAGTACAGGAAGATATAAATAAAAGCAGCATTAAGATTTTTCAAGAGTGGTTATCCAGCCAGTCGTTGTCTCCGGGTGGAAGTTAAGAATAGTGAACGCATCTGTGTCCCATTTACCAAAATGGCCCCAAATTATCATTTCACCTGGGTAGATTTTCGGGCGGGGAGGTCAATGATTAATTTCTCCTTCACTCCCTCCCCCTAGTACTTTGTAAAGCGTCACCAGATTGGTGAGCCGGGCCAGGCGGAGGGAGATCAGCCCCTGCTGCGCGCTATAAAGAGAACGTTGCGCGTCCAGAACGCTCAGGTAGCTGTCAATCCCCTTGGTATAACGTGCATTGGAGAAACGATAGGTTTCTGCAACAGCGTCGACCAGTGATCGTTGCGCCGCTACCTGCTGGTTCACCGTGCCCCCCACGGCAAGGGCATCGGCCACTTCCCGGAAAGCCGTCTGGATCGCTTTCTCGTATTGGGCCACGGATATTTCCCTCTCTACTTTCATTACATCGTATGCCGACCATGTACGGGCATCAAAAATCGGTATGATGATCTGCGGTGCGAAGTTCCATGTGCCCGATCCGCCTTTGAAGAGCCCCGACAGATCGGCACTTGCAGTTCCGATGGCGGTTGTCAGGGAGATGCGGGGAAAGAAAGCAGCACGGGCGGCGCCGATATTGGCGTTGGCCGCCTTGAGCTGATGTTCCGCCGCCAGCACGTCAGGTCGTTGCAGGAGCAGTTCGGAGGACAGGCCGGGAGAAATCTCTTTGGGAGGGCTGACGCTGACCAACTCCGCCGGCAGGGGCGCTGGCGGCATGGGAGAACCGACCAGAAGATTCAAGGCGTTTTCATCTTGTGCCGCCAGTTGCGTGTAGCGGGCGACGTCTCTCCTGGCTGTATCCACTTGGCTTTGCGCTCGACGGAGATCCAATTCAGACGTGAGCCCGACGTCATAACGTTTCCGGATCAATGCGTAGGTGGCCTCCTGCGTCTCGAGGGTGGAGGCTACCAGTTTGAGGTTTTCCCAATCCGCCACAAGGGTGAGGTACGCGTTGGCCACGGCGGACACCAGCAGGATCTGTGCGCTGCGGCGGGCCTGATCCGTGGCGAGGTATTCCTCCAGCGCCCGATCCTTCAGGCTGCGGATGCGGCCGAAGAAGTCAATTTCCCAAGAAGTTATACCGAGATTGACGCCGTATTGTTCGGCGGTCATCGCGCTCCCGGTGGTCGAAAGATCAGCCGGAATAAGTTGTTTACTCATCATCCCGACCGCATTGACCGAAGGCAACAGTTCTGCCCGCTGAATGCCGTAAAGTGCCCGCGCTTTCTCAACATTCAAGGCCGCAAGTCGCAGATCGCGGTTGTTGTTCAGGGCAGTTTCGATGATTTTTTGCAGGCGTTCATCGGTGAAGAACTCCCGCCACGGCAACGCCGATACAGTGGGAGCAGACGCGGCAGACTTCGTTTCCTGATAGGCTGCGCCGGTCGGCCAATCGGCGGGGACGGGCGACGCAGGTCTCGTGTATTCCGGGGCCAACGTGCACGCCCCCAAAAGAGCGACGATCACACCCAATAGAAGAAACCAGTTCCTATTCATATCATCGATCCTCTGATGGATTTACATCCTCTGTCTTGGCTGCTTCACGCTGCCTGTGTTTACCGAAGAGCTTTTCCATCAACCCATGGAAAAATGGATTGGCTCCGCCCGCCCCAGCTGTTTCACCCTTCCGACGTTTACCGAAGAGCTTTTCGATCACCACATAGAAGAGGGGTGCAAAAACAACCACCAGAACGGTGCCGGTGATCATTCCTCCCAGCACTCCGGTACCGATGGCGTTCATGGCGCCGGCGCCGGCGCCGGTGGCCACGGCCAGGGGCAGGACGCCGAACCCGAAGGCCAGGGACGTCATGACGATGGGACGTAAGCGCAGCTTCGCCCCTTCCAACGTCGCCTCGATGAGGCCCATCCCTTCTTCCACCCGCGCCTTGGCGAACTGGACGATGAGGATGGCGTTCTTGGTGGTCAATCCCAGGGTGGTCAGCAGGCCGATCTGGAAATAGACGTCATTGGACATCCCCCGCAGGCTCGAGGCGATGACGCCGCCGATGGCCCCCAAGGGCAGGGCCAACAGAATCGAGATGGGGATCGGCCAGCTTTCGTATAGGGCCGCCAGGCAAAGGAAGATAACGAGGATGGAAAAGGCGTACAGGAGAGGCGCTTGGGCCTTGGCCATCCGCTCCTGGTAGGAAAGGCCGGCCCAGTCGAATCCGATCCCCTGGGGCAGCTTGGCCGTGATCTCTTCCATGGCCTGCATGGCTTCGCCGGAACTTTTCCCCGGCGCCGGCTCGCCCCAGATATTCAGCGACGGAAAGCCGTTGAAGCGCTCCAGCCGGGGGGAACCGGTCGCCCAGCGGGTGGAGGCGAAGGAGGCGAACGGCGTCATCTGCCCGGCAGCGTTGCGGACGTAGAGCTTCTCCAGGTGCTGGGGAAGCATGCGGTAGGGGGCATCGGCCTGAACGTACACCTTCTTGACGCGGCCGGCCTGGATGAAATTGTTCACATAGGCACCCCCGAAGGCCGACGCGATGGTATTGTGAAGGGACGTCAAGGGGATGCCCATGGACCCCGTCTTTTCCCAGTCCACGTCGATCCGGAACTGGGGAACGTCCTCCATGCCATTAGGCCGCACATTCGCCAGCCGCGGGTCCTTCGCCGCCATGCCCAGGAGCTGATTGCGAGCGTTCATCAGGGCGGTGTGTCCGAGGCCGCCCCGGTCCAGCAACTGGAAATCCACACCCCGGGCATTGCCCATCTCGACAACGGCGGGGGGCGGGAAGGCGAAGACCAGGGCGCCCCGGATGCGGGAAAAGGCCCCCATGGCCCGGCCGGCAATGGCCTTTACCCTCAGATCCGGTCGATTCCGCTGGTTCCAGTCCTTCAACTTCGCGAAGACCATCCCGTTGTTCTGCCCCCGGCCGGAAAAGCCCATGCCGATGATGGTCAGGCAGGACGTCACGGCCTCTTTTTCCGTTTCCAGGAAATAACGCTGCACGTCGTTGGCGACCCCCTGGGTCTGCTCCAGGGTGGCACCCGTGGGCATCAATATCTGACAGAGGAGAATTCCCTGGTCCTCGTCGGGAAGATAGCCCGTGGGCATCCGCATGAAAAGAAATCCCAGACTGATCGCGATAACGAGGAAAACCGCAAGATAACGCTTTTTCCGGGAAAGAACGCGGCCAGCCAGTTTCAGGTAGCGGTCTCTCAGCCCGAAAAAGGCACGGTCGAACCATTGGAAGAAGGGACGCAGAAAAAACACCGCATGATCGGAGGCCTGATGACCGCAGGCCACTGGTTTGAGGAGGGAGGCGCAGAGCACCGGCGTGAGAATCAGGGCCACGACCACGGACAGGAGCATGGACGTGGCGATGGTTATGGAGAACTGACGGTAGATGACGCCCGTCGAGCCTGGGAAAAAGGCCATGGGGCCGAAAACGGCCGCGAGGACCAGACCGATGCCGATCAGGGCCGGCGTGATCTGCTCCATGGATTTGGCCGTTGCCTCCCGGGGCGAAAGCCCCTCGTCGCACATGATCCGCTCCACGTTTTCCACGACCACGATAGCGTCGTCCACCAACAGGCCGATGGCGAGCACCATGGCAAACATGGTGAGCATATTGATGGAGAACCCGAAGGCCCCCAGGACGGCGAAGGTTCCCAGGATCACGATGGGCACGGCGATGGTCGGGATGAGCGTGGCCCGGAGATTGCCCATGAACAGCCACATGACCACGAAGACGAGGAAGATCGCCTCGAAGAGGGTCTTGACCACTTCATTGATGGCGACCCGGACGAAGGGGGTGGTGTCGTAGGGGTAGACGGCCTTCATCCCCGGCGGAAAGTAGCGGCTCATTTCCGCCAGTTTCTTTTTGACGGCGTCGGCCGTATCCAGGGCGTTGGCGCCGGGGGCCTGGCGGATGGCGATGCCGGCGGCGGGCTTCCCGTTATAAAAGACGTCCACATCATAGAACTCCGTTCCCAGCTCCGTCCGTCCCACATCCCGGACGCGGACGACGGCGCCGTCGGGATTGGTGCGGATGGGGATGGCGGCAAACTCCTCCGGGGTCTTGAGCATGTTCTGGACGATGATAGAGGAATTCAAACGCTGGCCCTTGACCGCCGGTGCCCCGCCGAACTGTCCGGCGGAAACCTCCACGTTGTAGGTCTTTAGCGCCGCAGTCACATCCTCCACGGTCAGGCGGTAATCGGTGAGCTTGTCGGGGTTGAGCCAGATCCGCATGGCGTACTGGGTGCCGAAATTCTGGACCTCGCCGACGCCGGGAACGCGGGCCAGAACCTTTTCCAGGTTGGTCTGGGCATAGTCCCGCAGGTCGTTGCCGTCCATGCTGCCGTCTTCTGAGATGAGACTGACGATAATCAGGTAATTCCGCGTTGATTTGCTGACCGTGACCCCGGCGCGCTGCACCGCTTCCGGCAGGCTCGTCATGGCGAGTTGGAGTTTGTTTTGCACCTTGGCCCAGGCCAGATCGGGATCGGTGCCCGGTTTGAAGGTCAATTCGATCCGGGCGGCCCCGGCGGAATCGCTCGTTCCGGACAGGTACAGCATGTCGTCGAAGCCCGTCATCTTCTGCTCGATGATCTGGGTGATACTGTTTTCAACAGTTTCGGCCGATGCGCCCGGGTAGAAGGCATCGATGGCGATGGACGGCGGGGCGATGGGGGGATACTGGGAGATGGGTAGATTATAGATGGCAAGTCCCCCCAGGACCATCATGACAATGGCGATGACCCAGGCGAAAACCGGACGATCGAGGAAAAATTTTGATAACATCAGACGCCTCCGTCAGTTCGCTTTTACCGGCGGCGCGGCCGCATTCTTATTTTCTCCGCTGGCGGTATAGGGAACTGCCTTCACGGTTGCGCCGGGCCTTACCTTCTGCACCCCCTCGACGATCACCTGCTCGCCCGCGGCCAGGCCCGAGGAAACAAGCCATTGGTCGCCCAGGGCCCGATCGAGGGTGAGGGGACGCTGCAGGACCTTGCCCTGGCCGTCCACTATCAAGGTTAAGGGATTGCCCTTGGGATCCCTCATTACGGCCTGCTGGGGAATCAGGAGGGCGCGGGGATTGACGCCTTCTTCCACCACCGCCCGGACGAACATGCCGGGCAGCAGGACGCCTTTCGGGTTGGGAAAGACAATGCGGAGAATGACCGATCCCGTGGTGGGATCGACGGTGACGTCACGGAATTGCAGGACCCCTTCCAGGGGATAATTGGCGCCGTCTTCCAGAGTCAGACGGACATTGTCCCTGAGACGCCCATTGCGCGAGAGGCGGCCGTCCTCGATGCGGTTCCGCAAGCGCAGCACTTCCGCCGAGGATTGGGGCACATCAACATACATGGGATTCAATTGTTGGATCGTCGCCAGCGGCAGGGGTTGCTGCGCCGTGACCAGGGCACCTTCCGTAACGCCCGACTTCCCAATGCGACCCGAGATGGGCGCCTTGACGGTGGTGTAGCCCAGATTGATCCGTGCCGTCTCGACCGTGGCCTTCCAGAACTGGATATCCGCCTCCGTCTGTTTCAGGGCGGCTGCCGCATCATCGTACTCCTGCTGGCTGACCGCTTTGTCGGCCGCCAATTCCCGCATGCGCTCGGCCTTCAAGCTGATCGTCGAGAGATTGGCTTTGGACCTGCCCAGGGCCGCCCGGGCATTGTCCAGGACTGCCTGATAGGGCGCGGCGTCAATACGGTAGAGTTCCTGGCCGGCCTTGACATCGGCGCCTTCCGTAAACAGTCGCTTCTGGATGATCCCCCCCACCTGCGGACGCACTTCGGCAACAAGGTAAGCGGATGTTCGACCGGTCAGTTCCGTCGTGATCGCAACCTGCGTGGGCTGTATCGTCACAACGGCCACTTCGGGAGTCCCGCCTCCCGGCGGTTTCCCGGTGTTGGAAGATGGTCCGCAACCTCCCAGGATCAAGAGGCCGGTGAGAACACCTGCGGCGACGATTCGTTTGGCCCTGTCATAAATCTGCATGTGACACCTCTGTCATTTAATGTTTTGCGATCCTGCATCGATCACGTTCCGAGGATGACGTTTTTGATTGTGGGTAAAATAAAATAATGTAATATAAATTCAAAATAATGAATGGTCTTTCTTTATTTCAGGTAAAAAAATCCCTGATTCCTCTCATAAAAAAGGGCATCACCTTTTGATTCCGTCCCAGCAGGCCTCCGAGATTTTTTGAACCAGGGTTTCTTCCAGGCAGATGAAACCGAGGGTATGGTCGCGTATCAGGGAGATCAGGGGACCGAAGGCCAGGGAAAATAGCACGACCACGGGTAAATCTTTCAGAATCTGCTGTGAGCTCCCCTCTCTAAAGATTTCCATGACGATATCTTGGTTGCCGGACTTCCCCAAAAGCCTGTCCCTGTGCAGGGAGATGCCGTACGGAGAGTTGAAGTACTGCTCCATGTAACGGAAATGAAGAGGATGCGCTATAAAATACCGGAGAAGTTCCCTGATCAGGTAGAGAAATCTTTCCCGGAGGGGCCGTTCGACAGGGTAGCCTTCAAGAAGAGTCGCGCTGATCTTCTCTTCCAATTCTCGGTGCAACTCTGTGATGAGGATGTCCTTGCTCTCGAAATAACGGTAGATCGTTCCAGCGGCCACACCCGCTTTTTCGGCGATCATGGCCATTGGAGCGCCGTGAAAACCGTGTTCTGCGATGAGTTCAAGGGCTGCTTTCATGATCTCATCGCGCTTGTCAAAACTTTTCATGATTCGACCGCGACCTCTGTTCAATCATTAGGAATGAATGTTCATTCCTAAATATTCGATGACAATCATCCTGTCAAGAACTTTTATTGATACCCGATATTTTTTGCGGAAGAAGATGGAGTGATATTCTTTTTGATTGGCCTTATGAATTGGTAACAAAGGATTTCCCGATGAATGCTTGCATGCTTATCTTAAATATCCATGTGCAAGTTACAGGAAGGAAGACATTTTTGACAAGTACGCTTAAGTCGGATGAACGATAAATCCTTGATAACCGAGATAGAGATATATGATGCAGGAAGTCGTGAAAACGCCCCCTATTGAAATCAGCATGGGGGAGCATGATTCTGCCCGGACGGATCCTTTCACGGAAGGAAGAATTTGGGGATCTATGTGTCCCAAGCGTGATGGCGCGGTTTTTTAGAACTGGGAGACCTTACTGATGATCTCCTTCATGATTTCTGTTGTTCCGCCGCCGATGCCGAGAATACGGGAATCCCGGTAAAGCCGCTCCACCAGATATTCCCGGGCATAGCCATAGCCGCCGTGAATCTGGACGGCATCATAAACCACCTTATCACAGACTTCACAGGCAAAATTCTTGGCCATGGAAACGTCCCGGATCGCATCCTGACCGGCCTGCATCTTGGCCGCCACACGATAATTGAACTGCTTGGCGACTTCAACCTTGGTCGCCATGTCCACCAGTTTGTGGCGGGTGACCTGGAAACCGCTCAGGGTCCTGCCAAAGGCCTCCCGCGTCTTCGCGTATTTGATGGATTCTTCCAGGGCCAGCTCTGCCACAGCATGCGCCATGACGGCCAACGCCAGACGTTCATTCTGAAAGTTGATCATAATTCCGACAAATCCTTGTCCTTCGCCACCCAGCATATTTTCGACGGGGACGCGGCAGTCCACGAAGCTCAGTTCGGCGGTATCGGAGGCATTCCATCCCATCTTCCGGATTTTCTTGGCGACGGTAAAACCCGGTGTGGAGGAATCGATCATCAGCAGGCTGACGCCCTTGTAGCCGGCACCGCCGGTCCGCACTGCCGTTGTGATGAAATGGGCCCGGCAGCCGCTGGTGATAAAGGTCTTGGACCCGTTGACGATATAATGATCGCCGTTCCGGACGGCACGGGTCCGAATATTGGCGACATCGGAGCCGGCGTTGGGTTCTGTAATACCCAGGGCGGAAATTTTTTCCCCCTTCAGGACGGGGACCAGAAATTTCTGTTTCTGCTTCTCCGTTCCCATGCTCAGGACCGGCGGCATGGCGATGGAGTAACTGCCCAGTCCCGCCACCAGACCGACAGAACCGGCGCGGATCATCTCTTCCGTATAGGCGATATTCATAAACTTATCGCAAGGGCTGCCGCCGTAAGCTTCCGGATACTCGAGGCCCAGAAATCCGGCATCGGCAGCCTTTTTATAAAGCTCAACAGGAAAAAGTTCCTCATCCTCCCAGTGATCGATATGGGGTTTGATCTCCTTTTCCACGAACTTCCGGACACTGGTCCTGAAGATCTGGTGTTCTTCGGTGAAATATTCCTGGTACATGAAAACCTCCGTCTTCGTCAGGTGTGCTCTGTAAAGATGTGAATATTTTTAGGCGGGGCCGTGCACCCCGCCTGTGGATTTGTGGTTAAGCCGATTTGAATCTGTCCAGACTGTCTTTGGCGATGACGGCTCGCTGCATCTCCGAGGTTCCGTAAGCAATGACGGCAAAGCGGGCATCCCGGTACAGCCGCTCCACCATCGTGCCCTTCAGATAGCCATGCCCACCCTGCACCTGCATCGCCAGATCAGCGATCTCGTTGGCCGCCTCGCTGGTGAAAAGTTTGGCGCAGGATGTGAGGACGACGCTTTCGGGATCTTTCTGTTCCATTGCCCAGGCAGCCCGGGATACCATCATCCGGCCCAGGTCGTTGTAAGTGAACATCATGGCCAGTTTGGCACCGACGCTTTCGAACAGACCGATGGGCTTTCCAAAGGCTTTTCTGGACTTGGCATAGCGGGTGGATTCTTCCATGCAGGCCATTCCCAATCCCACCGACAGGGTGGAGATGGCCAGCTTTACATATTCCATGATCTGCAGATATTGCTCATAGCCCCTGCCGGTCTCACCACCCAGAACGGCATCGGAATTCACCTCACATTTGTCGAAGGTGATTTCAGACACCGGCGCCCCGCGCAGCCCCATGGTTTCCATAGGTTTACCAGGGGAGAGCCCCCTTGCTCCCTTTTCAACGATAAAGAAAGTCAGGCCCTTGTCCAAGCCGGCGGACCGGTCGGTCCAGGTCAGGGCCAGCAGGGCATCGGCGATCGATGCATTCGTCACCAGATATTTGGACCCGTTGAGGACCCAATGATCCCCCTTCTTTTCCGCTGTGGTCTTGATACCGTTCAGATCGGAGCCCGCATCCATTTCCGTGCAGGCCAGACAGCCGATGAATTCCCCTTTCGTCACGCCGGACAGGTATTTCCCCTTTTGTGCCGCTGTACCAAACCGATTCAGGGGAACGCCAAAGGCGGTAGCGGTGGACATGGCAGAGAGAAACGTGGCCGGACAGGCTCTGGCCACTTCCTCACCGGCCACACCGTGGCTGATCAAATCATTTTCCAGGAGAAGGTTCAGATAACCGGCGTTGCCCAGTTTTTTCAGGTTGGTCCTGAGGGCGGCCACGGCCTGATCTTTCGGACTTTCATCCAGTGCGGCGGCGCCGGGCAGAATCTCCTTCTGACAGAAGGCGGCCATCGTTTTCTGTAGATTTTTTTGTGTCTCATTCAGTTCAAAGTTCATCGGCTCCTCCTCCCGTTACATCATCATGATCCTGGCAACGATCATCCGCATGATATCCGATGTGCCGCCACCCAGTTGCCCCAGTTTTGCATCCCGCATATTGCGTTCCACGGGGTACTCATGGATGTAGCCGTAACCGCCGAAGAGATCGACGGCGGCCGAAGACATCTCGAAACCCTTGTCGCCCATGTACACTTTGCTCACCCCGGCATATAAGGGGTTCAGAGCCATACCGTTGTCCTTGGAAGCGGCTACCCGGTAGACGGCGAGTTTGGAGGCCTCCAGATAGACTTTCATATCGGCGATCCGGTTCTGGATCGACTGGAATTCGCGGATCGGCCTCTTGAAGGCCCAGCGCTGGTTGGCGTAGCGGGCGCAGTTTTCCAGCATGAAGATGCCGCCTCCGACAAAGGGTGCCAGGAGAGTGCTGCGGTCCCATTCGACACCTCCCAGGGCGATCAGCCAACCCAGACCTTCCCCGCCGAGACAGTTTTCCACGGGAACTTCGCAGTCTTCAAAAAAGACTTCGGAGGTGACGGAACACCGGCAGCCCATTTTGTGCAATGGTTTTCCCGTGGAGATGCCGGGGAAGTCCTTTTCAACGATGAAGGTGGTAATGCCCTTGTGTCTCTGTGTTTTATCCAGGGTGGCGAAGACGACAAAAACCTGCGACAGGGGGGCGTTGGTGATAAACATCTTTGCACCGTTCAGAATATACTTATCTCCTTTTCTGACGGCGGTTGTCGTCATGGCGGCGGCGTCCGATCCGCAGCCCGGTTCGGTCAGTCCCATGCAGCCGATCCATTCACCGGTAGCCAGTTTCGGGAGATATTTCTTTTTCTGCGCTTCCGTGCCGTGTTGCATGATGTTGGCGGCGCAGAGGTAGGTGTGCGCTCCCCAGGCCAGGGTGTGGCCGCCGTCGACACCGGCATGACCGACCGCTTCACCTGCCAGACAGCAGGTTACAAAATCGGCCCCCTGGCCACCGTACTGTTCGGGAACGGGCAGGCCCAGCAGTCCCATCTCCCCCATTTTTTTCCAGATATCAAAACTGAATTCGCTTTTCAGGTCTGCTTCTTCACAGAGCGGTGCGATCTCCTCCCTGGCGAAGCGATATACGGTTTCTCTGAACATGCGCTGTTCATCGGTAAATGAAAAATCCATGGCTTTCTCCTTTAGGATTTCTTGCGGATCCCCATGATTTCTCTCGCTTCAGATGGCGCTGCCGGTTCCCGGCCCAAAGCGGCTGCCACTTTCACGCACCATTCCACCTGTTCGTAACTTCCCTTGGCCAGCTCGCCGTTGGGCATCCGGGTATTGTCCTCCATTCCAACGCGCATATGGCCGCCCAGAAGGCAGGACAGCATATTGGCGGGGAACTGCTCCACGCCGACGGCACAGGTAGTGAAATTGGAGCCCGGCGGCAGGGCGTTTTTCATGGCAATCATCATCTCGGGACGGAACCGCTGGCCGCCGGTAACGCCCCAGACAAAGTTGAAATTCATCGGTTCGGTGAAGAACCCCTGTTTGGCAATGATCATGGTATTGTCAATCCCACTCACGTCATAGCACTCGATCTCCGGTTTGACCTTGTTTTCTTCAAAGGCTTTGCCGAAATCCTGGAGCATGGTGAAGGTGTTGTCGAAAAGATAATCGAAGAAGATCATACCGGTATTCCGGTCGATGATGCTGAAGTTCATGCTGTTGGTATTATACGAGGCCATCTCCGGTTTGACGGCGACAATCTGGGCCAGGCGCTGTTCCGGCGTCTTGAAGATGCCCACAGCGGAGCTCAAGCAGACGAGAAGGTCCGGGCTCTTCTGCTTGATCGCATCATAGACCGCCTGAATCCGGTCGATTTCGTGGGTCGGCTGACCATCCTCCATCCGGGCATGGACATGAACCATCGCCGCCCCGGCCTGTCGGCACTTATAGGCCTCCTCGGCAAATTCCTGGATGGTATAAGGCACGCTGGGATTGTTGTTTTTCATGGTAGCCGCCCCGGTCAGTGCCGCGCAGATAATCACGGAATTCGAATCTTTTGCCATAATGTCCTCCTTAATTGTTTGTCAATTATCGAACAATCATTCCTATACAGGTTCGAAATGATCCAGATCCATGATGGTGTTCGTAGTCTTTTCCGCAAAGACCGCCTTCACCTTCATACCCACATGCACATCCTTGGGATCGATCCCCTGGATGACATGCGTCAGAGGGGTATCGGCGCCGGTCAGTTTGATCTGGCCGAGGATGTAAGGGGCTTTCTTCGGCAGATGCTTGTCGTTGTAGCGGATGACGGTAAAGTTGACCAGCTCTCCTTCAGAGCCCAGATCCACCCAGTTCTCGGCAATCTTCGACCAGCACTGCTCACAATACTCTCTTGGGGGGATAAAGGTCTTATTGCATTTCTGGCAGCGGACCCCCATGATTTTCTTTTTGTCTCTCAGGGCGATGATGAACTTCGATCCGAGCCGTCCGGCAAAGTATTGATTCGGAAGGGCCATTTTTCCTTCCAGTACAAAGCAGTTCCGTGTATCTTCATGTTTGCAGGTCATATCCTGTATCTCCTCTCTTCATCTGTCCAGTTCAAAGTAGAGAACGTCCCGAAAGCTCCCGGTGGGTTTGTCCGCCCAGACCGGTCGAACCTTTGCACCCACCTTGATCCGGTCAATATCCTCCTTTTTCAGTTCAAAGGCAAAGGCGTCCTGTTCACTGGCACCGTCCAGCACAACGTAGATGGGGGTGTAAGGCGTGTCGCGGACCGCACCGGTCAGCGGATCGGGACTGGCAAAATAGACGATGTCGAAATTCGTCACCGTTCCCTTTGGTCCCAATTCCACAAACTCATGGACGCGAACCCGGCAGATGGCGCAGATTTCCCGGGGCGGGATCTGGGTCCGGCCGCACTCCGGACATTTGTTTGCCATGAACTTCTTCTCCTTGAGTCCGGCAAACCACCGGCCCATGACGGGACCGGAGGCGAAACGCTGATCGATGGAATTGGTCACCCGCAGGCAGATCAGCTCCTCCGCTTCCGCGGCGTTGGGGTCCACATATTTGTGGAAGAACTTGGTGGTAGCCGCTGCCGCCATCATATCCCCTTCGATCCTGACCTGACCGGAGGTGAAAGCGGAAGCGCCGTCGATGGTGCCCAGCATCATGCCGGCGTAGACGTCTGCATCCATGATCAGTTTGACGGCCAGGTCTTCCGCAAACCCTTCACGGACGGTACATCGCCCGTCTTTAATCATCAGGGTCCACTGACCGCCGTTCTCGCCGGTCAGATCATAGCCGATGTTCATGGTGACGCCTTCGGCCTTTTCCGGACGAAAGCGGGATTCCACCGTCGCCAGGATGGCCCGGGCACTGACCGCCTTTTTCCTGGGTGTTACCGTAAAGGGAACGAAGATCTTCGGCAGAAGGGTCATCAGCAGTCTGGCGTCCCCGACGACCCGGAGCTTCTGGGAGGTCAGGGCATCGATGGCCGTGATTTTTCCCAGGGTCACGCCAACAAAAATTTCCGCGTCGGCATGAATGGTGGTCTTGCATCCTTTGAGCTCTTCGACCTTTTCCACTTTCAGGGTTCCATGCTTAATGGTCGCCGTCCACTTGCCGCCTCCCTCGCCGGTTGCCTCATATCCAATGACAATATCCACGTCCTTCGCCTCTTCGGGCTTGAAGCGCTCGGGCATGGTATTGAAAATATCCGCAACAGTTGCTCCAAAATATTCAGTCATTTTCAACCTCCTACCAGTTAAGATCTTTTTCGAGAATCATGAGAGCCGTCCAGAATGTACCTCCAAAGCCGGAAGCCAGCGCGTGTCTCACCTCTTTTTTGATCTGATGCGGTCCTGCGTCTCCGCGGATCTGCAGGGCTGCTTCCGCTGGTCTCAGCATGGCCGTGGCGCCGATGGGATTACTGGCGATCACCCCACCGGAGGGGTTGATGGGAATTTTCCCATCCAGATCAAAATCGCCCCGCTCCAGCATTTTAATGTGTTCATCCCCTTTCAGCAGGAAGAACTCCCGGAGCCAGTCCATCGCCCACCAGGCGGAGGGATCGTACATTTCGAAGACATCAAAATATGCCACCGGGTCGGTGATCCCGTTGCGCTCATAGAGTTTCCGGGCGCAATAGTGGTGGGTCATCTCCGGTTTGACAGCGCCGAAGAGATTGGGGATTGTTTCTTCACGATGGCCCTGGATATGGTCGCGAATCCAGACGGGTGGTTTGCCGGTTCCTTTCCCGGCCTTTTTCTCAGAGGTGAAAATCATGGCGCAGGCTCCGTCGGACTGGGAGCACATGTGAATCAGCCGGAGTTCCCCCACCAACTGGGGGGAGTTGGCCATCAAATCTTCCGCCTGCTCATATTCCAGGCCGAAGCGCCGGTGTGCGCGGGGATTGAGAACGGCGTGCTTGTCCATCATAATCCGGTATTTCATGGCGGCCCGCTTGGCCCTTTCCTCACCGAATTCACTGATCATTTCCGCGGCGGTCGTGCCGGTCAGGGCGCCGGTCTGCAGATTGCGGAACCACAGCGGATCGGCCATGTTGGTGATGCCGCCGGTGGTGTTGCCTTCCTGGAGTTTTTCCAGACCGATGGCCAGGACCGTGTCGTAGAGCCCGGACGCCACAAGGTTGTCGGCGGCGCAGACCAAGGTCATCCCTGTCGTCCCGCCGGTGGTAATCCGGTATTCATCTTTGCCATAAGCGCCGGTGCCCAGCGAATGCCAGAGATCCGGGGCGAATTGCATCTCGAAGAGTTCCATGTTGCCATGGACGATACAGTCAATATCATCAATCGTGAGATGGGCATCCTGCAGGGCGTTGATGACCGCCTCCTGAACCATTTCCACCTGGTTCTGATCTTCCTTATGAGAGGACAGGCTGGTCTGGCCGATGCCGATAATCGCGACGTTCCGGTTCTTTTTGTGCTTCTTCATCGTCTGATCTCCTTACGCCTCAAGAATTAAAACGGAGTGGAACTGTCCGGCTGCTCCGGTTGTGGAATGTGCAACAGCGCTCTTGACATCAGGCGCCTGCCGGTCCCCCGCCTCACCCCGGAGCTGGAGCGCGGCTTCCGCAGCCCGGTACAGTCCGGAAATGATCACCGGATTACCCGCCAGCATACCGCCGGAGAGATTCACTTTATATTTGCCGGGGCCGCCTTCCTCAATGAACCGGCCGCCCTGTCCCTCTTCGCAGAATCCCAGGCCTTCCATCCACAGGGGCTGCTGATAGGCATAAGCGTCCATGACTTCGACCACGTCAATCGCTTTTCTGGGATTTTTGATGCCCGCTTTCCGGTAGGCGCGTTCCGCAGCTTTTTTCAGGGCGACGTTGCCGGTCAGATCCCGGTCGCCCAGAAAATAACTGTCCATACAGTTGGCGAAGCCGGTAATCCAGACGGGCTTGTCGGTGAATTCCTTCGCCCGCTCCTCCGACGCGAGGAGCATGCCCACCGCTCCATCCGAGACGGGATAGACATGAAGCTGCCGGATGGGGTCGCAGACCATCGGGGAGGCCATGACCCTGCCTTCCTCGAGGATTTCCCGGGCATTGGCATAGGGATTCCTGGCGGCCCACTGCCGGGCCCGTACAACGATGCGGGCCAGGTGTTCGTCGGTGATGCCTGCCTTCGTCATGTAGGCTCTCGCCTGCAGCGCCGCTGCATTCATATAATCCAGTCCGACAGACCGGCCGTAAAAGGGATCAAACCCCAGGTTAGAAATCATGTTGCGGCTTTCCGACTGGGATTCCTTGCAGTGGCCCATCACGAGGACGAGATCGCTATGGCCGGACAGAATAACGGCCAGGGCATAACCGACAGCATTCAGCCCTTCCTGCGCCATTTTTTCCTCGGCCCGGTAATGGCCTCCCAGGACATCGGTGACGCCGTTGTTGGAAATCGTCCGGGCATCGAAGAAATCGTCGGAGCAACTGACAATGGTATTGACGCCGGTATCTTCATTAAAGTCGAATCCTGTCTGGGCCTGCAGGTCTTCCAGCACATCCAGGAGCATCCCCTGAAACCGTTTGTGCCAGAGGTCAGGTTCGTTCTTGTGTTGGGCGACAGCGCAGATCGCCACTTTTTTCCCAGCCATAAACATCTCCTTCCTTTCAGCGTTTACGTCCAATCGGGTTTTGAAATCTGTTTTTTGCAGAGCTCAAAATTTTCTTTCGACCCTTCTGACGCTTGCTGCGCTGCAAGGGGAACAATTCGCGCAGCGCGCTCAGACGTCTGCTCTTTCGGGCATTTTACGGCCTGGAGAAGGGTTGCAAAATTTATTTTGATTCGCTCCTGGCGAAATCAGATTTCAGTTATGATGAAGCCATGATGACAAACTAAGCCAATTGTATCCGATGTAAGCCGGACGGTTTTCTTTTGTGAATGTCCCCTGCATAGCAGTTCCGGAATGCCCCCGTGCGGATGGCGGAGATAATGGCATCCCGGTTTCTGTCGCCGTCTACTTCGACCCAGCCTCGCCCGCAGGCCAACCGGTCATGGGAATCGTCTGCGGCCACCTTGGGATAGGGGATCCCGGCAATGTCGAACTGGGGGGTGTAAAAGCCGTGATGCGTGACTTCCACGGCATCGAGGGGATGACGGCCGGCGACTTCCTTTATGCAGTCGGTGGTTTCTTTGATGGTGAGGTCATAATCCGCCGGATGATTGAAAATGTGGAGGACATCGCTGTCACCTTCGATCCGGCTGACGTGCACGTATCCCTTGCTGCAGTGGACGGTCAGTTCCACTCCGTAAAAGAGGATGAGGTCTGATTTAATCTGCCGGATCATCCTGGTGTAGGCGGGTTTCAGGAGATGATCGTGATCCGTGAAGGCAAGAAAATCAAAACCCAGGGCGGCGTATATGTCCGCAACCTCCTGGGGGGTCAGCGTACCGTCGGAGAATGTGGTATGGGTGTGTAACTGTCCCTTCAAAGTCATCACGAAATCCTATGCCTATCTCACCATAGCGCCATGCATGAATACGTTTGTAATGCCGTCGGTAAAACGTTTCTGCCTTGCCGCAGTAATCTTTTCATTTCCGAGGATCAGGACGGACAGGAAGGTGTCGATAGAACCGAGAAAAAGGTAGGTCAGATAATTGGCCTGGATATCCTTCCGGAGAAATCCATTCTGCTGTCCCTCTGACATAATGTCCTGGCAGAGAGAAAAAAGCTTGTTGAATTTGTCCTTTCCCTTCGAATCGGCATGGTAAACGAATCCCCGGGAGACCTCGGTGACGAAAATGGAAATCTGATTGGGTTTGTTTTCATAGACCTTAAGGATGTAGCGGATGATCTCCACCAGCTTTTCTTCCGTGGACATGTCGCTCTTTTTCAGCATTTCCAGTTCGTCGTAGAAACCGGTCCACCAGTCTTCCACAATGGCGTCAAAAAGTTTTTCCTTGTTTTCAAAATAGTGGTACACCAGTCCATAAGACATGTCGGCCTCTCTGGCGATGTCTGCCATGCGGGTGCTGGCGTAGCCCTTGGTACTGAAGACCTTCAGTGCGGCATCAATAATGACTTTTTCCCGGTTCATTTTGTCCATGGCTGCCTTACTAACAGCGCTTGATTGACTTGTCAATCAATTTTTGACAAAAAATTATGAGGGGATTATGACCTGATTTTCTTGAGCATTGAAGCAACCCGGAGGGCGCTTTTTTCCTTATCCTTAATCTCACACATGAGGTCGAAATCAAATCCTCTCACCGCGCGGAGGAAGGCTCGGATATCCCCCATGTCCACTGTTGCCGCATGGGCTCCCGGACGTTTCGCCGGATCCTGACTGCTGTAATCCACAATGGCGATCCCGTCTTTTTTCCGCCATGTCTGATGCACCTTCGGGAAAACACTGCCGATTGCATCTCCCCGGTTGTTGCAGTGAAAATGGAAGACATCGAAGACCAGAGGGATCCCCGTTGCCCGGTGAATTTCCAGACAATCCTGAACGTCATAGAGACGCTCATCGTTTTCAATCACCAGCCGCCTTTTGATATCATCGGGAAGCGTTCGATACCGCTCGATGAATCGCCTGATGCTCCGGGCCTTGTCCTGATAAACCCCGCCGACATGGATCTGAATCTTTGCCGTTTCATCGACACCCAGCAGATCAAGAACCTCGGCGTGATAAAAGAGTTCCCGGACGCTTCTTTCAAAAACGTCTTCGCGGAGAGAGTTGATCAGCACGAACTGATCGGGGTGCATGGCAACGCGCATCCCTTTTGCCCGGATCAAGTGACCCAGTTCATGAAAGGCCGGCTCGTAAACACTTTGCCAGGGAAAGGTACAGACGGGGTGAGAGGCAAAAGGGATCAGATCGGAGGTGATTCTGAAAAACAGCAGATCCTGCTGCAGATTGTATTGCAGGATTTTGGAAAGACAGAGCAGATTGTTGTCGATGCACAGGCGCATCCTGTCTTCCGAATAGGAGGCCAGACGAAAGGTTCTGGAGCTCCGGCAGTCCAGCGACAGGTTAATGCAGGGATAACCAATCTTCATGAGTCGATCCAGTCCCCCTTTCCGCGGTGGAAAAGAGGCTATTTCTCTTTGCCGTCGCCGATCAGAGGCAGGACCCTGTCGATGTGAAAATAGACGAGATACTTGGATTGGTCTGGATATTTGCCGTCCACTTCCGGGTATTTCCGTCGTCTGATTTCAGCAATCATCGGACTGTCCTTTTCTTCTCTGACTTCGGTGAGATAAAGCCTCTTCCCTGAGTATTTTTCGCCCGATTCCTTAAAGAGATAAACCGCATGGGGGTTTGACTGGAGATTTTTGTGGGACAGGCGCTCCGCCATTATGAAGGCGATGTTTTCTTCATCGATAAAATGCGGCCGGCCATAAACGGCGGCATTGACCATGCCCTGAGCATCCGATGTGGCCAGGACACCCATCCCCGTTGTCTTGTCAAAGTAATCGATTAGAGTCATATGGATGGTCCTCCGTCTTGATCATTTTTTGTTCTGAGGTGCTCTGATCTTTGCTTCGTAGGCGGTGTCCACCGGCAGATCAGGTTTTCCGGCTGCCTGCCGTGACAATTGATCACAGCGCTCATTTTCCACAGTTCCCGCGTGTCCCCGCACCCATGCAAACGTAACGGCATGCTGATCGCTTAGATCGAGCAATTGCTGCCAGAGATCCGGGTTGAGCGCTTTGTCGGTTTTGTTCCGTTTCCAGCCGTTGGCCTGCCAGCGTTTCGCCCATCCGTTTGTCATGGCGTTCGCCAGATACTGGGAATCCGTGTAAAGGGTGACGGCGCAGCGGCCCTTGAGGGCGCGAATGCCCGTGATGGCCGCCATCATCTCCATGCGGTTATTGGTGGTCAGGCGAAAACCGCCGGACAGCTCCTTCCGGTGTCCGCCGTACAGCAGAACAACGCCGTAGCCGCCGGGGCCGGGATTTCCGAGGGATCCGCCGTCGGTGTATAGAGTCACCTTTTTCAGTTTTTCCGTCATGCAGGGTCTGCCCGTTTTTCCGGGGCGAGTAGCGGTTTGAGTCCCGGAAATGAGGCCTGGTCCTTATTCCATTCGTAAGGGACGATGTCGATATGGAGCTTTTTCAACTTTTCTTCAACAGCCGGGTCAGGTTTTTCAGGAATCACCAGAATCAGGCGAGGCGGTTGAAACAGCCTGAGACTGTTCAGCAGCAACCGGGTTGCCCCGGAATGCAGGCCTGCCGGAGAGCCGCTGGTTTTAATCTGAAAAACGGTCGTGATGTCGCCCTGGGCATTGGCAATGAAAAGATCATGGGAACCGTCATTTCCGACCCTGAACCCCTGATGCTTCAGATGGTCCGATAAATCCCCGACGATCAAACCGTGGTCACACTCGGTGCCCTTATCCTTCTCAAGGTCGCAGTACCGTTCCCCCACCAGGGCTTCCCGGAATTCAATCTCCTCAAAGGCCATTTCCAGTTGCGATGACCGCGATGAGGCCATTTCCTTTATTTTATCGACCTTATGGATAAATTGGGTCGCCTGCCGGACCAGGCGGGGAGACTGCAAAGCACCGATCACAGCGACGGTGGTTTCAACATCACCGTCCTCCATGACATCCCAGACCCCCCGGTAATGGTCTGAAAAGAGAGACTTGCCGATCCCTTTTTTGCCGCCACCGAGCTTGCCGCGATGGACGACGAAAACCCGACCGGAAGAATCTTTGGCCAGGGCGCCGCCCATCCGCCGGTCAATGCCCTGAACAGGAAAATTGATTTCACAAGTGATCGGAATGGTGGCGTTGGTTTTCGGTTTTCCGGTGCCGAAGGCGTTCCAGTAACGGCCCTCTTCCGTTTTTTTGGAGACGAACCATATTCCGAGACGGCCGGACCAGAGCACCCTGGCTTTGACACTGGCTCCCGGATGACCGAGGTAAACGAGGATCTTTTCATCCGCAAAGGGCTTGAAACTTTTTATAAACTGCTGCTGATACCTTTTGATGGCCTGTTCATCTTGAATGATTTTCAGCATGATGGGCTCCCCGGACTTGGGACATACCAGAAAATTTCTTTTTAATCCAGCCGCTTTCGGAATCTTCCGATGGCTCCGGCAAAAACAATCAGACCGAGGACCGTCAGGAATACATATTGGGGCCAGAGCACGTTCATGCCGACCCCCTTGAGGAAAATGCCCCGGATGATGACCAGAAAATACCTTAAAGGGTTCAGATAAGTCAACCATTGAACCACTTCCGGCATATTGGCAATCGGGAAGACGAAGCCGCTGAGCATGAAAAAGGGCACGATGAAGAAAAAGGTGGTCATCATGGCCTGCTGCTGTGTCGAGGAAATGGTGGAAATGAAGAGTCCGATCCCCAGCGTGCTCAGCAGGAACAGACAGACGGCAAACATGAGCAATGCCACACTGCCGACCAGGGGAACGTCAAACCAGTAAATCGCCAGGACGGTGACGACAACCATCTGGACCAGAGACATGAGAATATAGGGGATGGTCTTGCCCACAATGAGTTCAATGGGTCTCAGGGGGGTTACAATCAACTGTTCCATGGTTCCTGCCTCTTTTTCCTTGATGATAGCCATCGAGGTAAACAAGAGTGAGATCAGCATAACCAGAAAGGCCACGATGCCGGGGACAAAAAAATTCTGGCTGTCAAGGTTCGGATTGTACCAGGTCCGGATCCGGGCATCGATCCTGCCATAATCCATGCGCTGCGGATAGAGCTCCCGGAGGAGCTGGCGGTTCAATCGGTCCAGAACGGAGACCGTATAGGCGATCCGGACGGAGGCCATGTTGCTCATGCTGCCGTCGGCCAGGATCTGGAGTTCGGCCGTGTCCCCTTTACGGATTTTTTCGCTGAAATCGGGACTCACTTTGACAGCCAGATCCACTTTTCCTTTGAGCAGAAGCTGATCCAGTTCCTGCGGGTCGTCGGCAAGATTTGTGATTCTGAAAATATTGTTGGCGCGGAAGGCGTCCATGAGCATACGGCTTTCCCGTGTACGGGACTGGTCGAGAAAGGCCACGCGGATATCCTTGATGTCGTAGTTGACCACGTAACCGAAAACCAGAAGCTGGATGATCGGCGCCATGATCAGGATCGGCCGGTTTTTTTTATCCCGGAAAAGCTGAATGAATTCTTTGCGCACCAGTTCGCGAATCCTGAGCCAGCTCATCTCAGAGTCCCTCCCTTTTCAAGGCGATGAAATTCAGTGTCGCCAGGAGCAGAAACATCCCTGTCAGGACAAGATAACTCGGCCACATCTGGGCCAGGGTGAGATTTTTGAGATAAATGCCGTTCAGGATATCGATGAAATAGGTCGCCGGCACGATGCCCGTCAACAGTTGCAGCGCCTTGGGCATGTTGACCACCGGAAAAACAAAATTGGACAGGAGCAGGGAAGGGAGGTAGGTGATCAACACGGCAAGCTGATTGGCGACGAGCTGCGATTTCGTGACAATGGAGATCAGGAGACCCAGCGTCAGCGCGACAAAGATATAGAGGGACGAGGCCAGAATCATGAGCCAGAAACCGGCCTTCATCACAACACCAAAAAGAATCTGTCCCATGAGCACGGCGATCAGCACGTCCGTAAGGGCAATGAAAAAGTAGGGGATTGCCTTGCCGATCAGGAGTTCATTGCCCGTAATGGGCAGCGACAGGATCGTCTCCATGGTGCCGTTTTCATATTCCCGGGCGATGACCAGCGAGGTCATCATGGCGCCGACGATCATGATGATGATGGCCACGATGCCGGGGATGATGAAATTCCGGCTCTCCAGATCCTCGTTGAACCAGACGCGGATGCGCCCCTCCACCGGCGCTTTGATTTTTTCCATGCCCTGGCGATTGAGAAAGTCAACCAGCATTTTCTGGTTGTACCGGTCGATGAAAGCGGTGATATATCCCCGGGTGATGCTGGAGAAATTCGGATCACTGCCGTCCAGGAGCACCTGAATGGGCGCCTCCCGGTCCGCCCGGATCTGTTCCGTCCATTTCGGGGGAATAATGACCGCAAGCGTAGCCCGGCTGTGGTCCAGATATTCCGTGACGGCCCTGCTGTCGGGCAGATGGGCGATCACAGTAAAATAGGACGAGGAGTCCAGATGGCGGATGAAATCGCGGCTGAAGTCGGTTTTGTCCTGATCCACCACCACGGTCGGGATATTGTCCACGTCAAGGCTCAGCGCATAACCGAACAGCAGGATCAGCAGCAGCGGGATCGCGAAGGCCAGATAAAGGCTGCGTACATCCCGGATCAGATGATAAATTTCCTTGCGCGTAATGGCCTGAATTTTTCTCAGATTCAAGGATTTAGTGTCCTCCGCCTTTCAATCAGCATTCCTAACAGGTCTTTCCGGTCATGAGGGTGACGAAGGCATCGTTCAGGTCGGCATCCGGCTTTTCGGGGCAGGCCTGGCGGATGATTTCCGCCGGGCTTCCCGTTGCCACGATTTTCCCCTCGTTGATCATGACGATCCGACCGCAGTGTCGGGCCTCGTCCATATAATGCGTGGTGACAAACACGGTGATTCCTTCCGTGGCCAGTTGGCCGATAAAGCGCCAGAAGTTCCGCCGGGTAATGGGATCGACCCCGGAGGTGGGTTCATCCAGAAAGAGGATATCCGGCCGGTGGAGGAGAGCGCAGCCCAGGGCCAGCCGCTGCCGCCAGCCAGGCGGCAGTTCACGGGTCTGCCGGTGGCGGACGTCCTGAAGCCGCGTCATATCCAGCACCCAGGTAATCCTCTCTTCCCACTGTTCCTGCGGCACCGTGTAAATGCCAAGATAGAATCGCAGGTTTTCATAAGGATTCAGATCTTCGTACAGGGAAAACTTCTGGGACATGTAGCCGATGGACTGCTTGATCGCCTCGGATTCTTTAAAAATATCGTGGCCGGCGACGACCCCCTGACCGGAAGTCGGGGTAATGATCCCGCAAAGCATGCGGATGGTGGTGGATTTGCCGGAGCCGTTGGAGCCCAGGAAACCGAAAATTTCCCCTTTCTTCACGGAAAAAGAAATCTTGTCGACGGCGACAAAAAGGCCGAACCGCTTCTCCAGTTCGCTCACCCGGATGACGTCATCGTTTGAAGGTGTCATCGACCAGTTCCTTATCGATCTCCTGAATGCGGGCAATGATGGCCTCTTCCAGGCTCGTGAAGTTCGACCGGATCTCTGCCGGAGGAGCCTTGACCAGCAGTTGAGACCGGTGCATCAGTCCGACGCTGTCACATTTTTCTCCTTCGTCAAGATAGGCCGTGGAAACGAGGATGGTCATGCCGTTCCGGCGCATCTGGTTCAGGATGTCCCAGAATTCCATCCGGGAGACGGGGTCCACACCGTTGGTGGGTTCGTCAAGAATAAGCATCTGCGGTTCATGGACCAGGACACAGGCCAGTCCCAGCTTCTGCTTCATCCCGCCGGACAGGTTGCCCGCCTGGCGGTCCAGAAAAGGCAAAAGGTTGGAAAAGCCGAGATACCGTTCCTTCCGCTTCTTTCTCTCGACACCGCGGATGCCGTAGATATCCATGAAAAAATCGATGTTTTCATTGACCGTCAGGTCCTGATAAAGACCGAAGCGCTGAGGCATATAGCCGATTCGTTTCTTGACCTGCTTTTTTTCGGAAACCGCATCGAGGCCGTCGATCAGGATCGTTCCCGAAACCGGTTTGATCATCGTGGCGATCATCCGCAGCAGGGTGGATTTGCCTGCGCCGTCGGAGCCCACGAGGCCGAAGATGGTTCCCTGTGTGACGTCAAAGGAAACCTGCCGGACGGCTTCGACCAAACCGAAGTTCATGGAGACCTTGTTGACGTGAACGAAAGCTCTATCGTAACCAGGCATCGGCGGGCATCCCTGACTTTAATTCAAAACCCGGGTTGGAAATGGAAACCTTGACCAGGTAGACCAGCTTCACCCGCTCTTTTTTAGTCTGGATTATCTTCGGGGTAAACTCGCCTTCCGGAGAGATGAATGAGACGGTTCCCGCATAGACCTTTTTGGGGAAGGTGTCCACTTTGATCTCAACTTTTTGTCCGGGTTTGACCTTGCCGATGGCCGTCTCATCCACGAAAATTTTCAGATCCACCACGGAAAGGTCCGCAAGGGTCAGAACCTCCCGGCCCGGAGACACCACCTCCCCGGGTTCGATGTTGCGGCTGGTAATGATGCCGCTGATCGGCGCTTTCAGTTGCGTGTATCCCATCTGAATGTCCGCCTGATCCAAGGCTGCTTTGGCCGCTTGCACCTGCGAGCGCGCGGCGGCAATGTCCTGGCGGGTTGCATCAATTCTCTTCAGATTGCCCCGGGCCGAATGGAGGAGCGCTTCCCCCTCGGCGAGCCGGCTGGCTGCGGTGTCGTAGTTGAGCTTCATCAGGTCCTTTTCTTTTTCTGACGCGACGCCCTTCCTGAAAAGCTGATCATAGCGCTGGTTGTTTTTCCGGGCGTCTTCCAGGGTATATCGGGCGGAGGCCACACCGGCATCGGCCCTGGCCACTTCGGCCGGAAGCGTTTTCTTATAGATATCCAGCATCGTTTCCAGTTGCTGCTGGTTTTGCGTGGCTTTATCAAGATTGGCTTTTGCCTGTTCGATCCGGGACTGAAATTCGGAACGATCGAGCTCGGCAAGGATCTGATCCTTGGTCACGGCCTGTCCTTCCCTCGCAAACACGGTCAGGACGCGGCCGGAGACCTGAAAGGCCAGGTTGGCCTGCGTTGCTTCAATGGTGCCGGAATAATAGAGTTCACCCTTCTGCGTCTTCTGCTGTCCGAAATAGACAAAGAGACCGACGCCGATGAAGAGGGCGAGAAAAACACCGATCAGGATCCGCTTTTTCACGGTCATTCCTCCAGAAGTTAGTTTTTTGAATAGATTGTTCCCATGGCCCGTTCGAGACGTGCCTGATAGATGTTGTAATCCCCCAGGGCGGTGGTGTAATCCGACCTGGCACGGGTCAAAAGGGTCAAGGCATCCAGCACATCCGTTGATGTCGACACCTGCTCCTTGTACCGCTCCTCATTCATCCGGTAATTCTCCTCCGCCTGCTCAATGATCTTCCTCGTCACCCGCAACTGCTTCTCCGCCTCTTTTAAAAGAAGATAGGCGTTCTTCACCTCCAGCGTTACCTGATCCTTGAGATTGGCCAGAAGGTCCTGACTCTGATTCTCCCTGCTGCGGCTGGCATCCACCCGGTTTTTCGTCTTCCCCCACTCCCAGAAGGTCCAGCTTGCCTGACCCATGACATACCAGTTGTCCGCATCCTTGAAGGCGCTGCCCGTGACCCCCGGCGTATCCCCCACCCGCTCATAATGCCCTACCGCACTGATCACGGGAAAATAGTCGCTCCGGGCAAGCTTCACCTGGCTTTTGGCCTGATCCACCTTCAATATCTGATTCCTGATCTCCGGACGGTTTTCCAAGGCCGCCGTGATGCTCTGCTCCAGGGTCCTGTCATCGGGACGGTCCGTGAGAATATCCTCGAGCTGCACCGGCGTGTTGATGTCTCTCCGGAGGACCGTATTGAACTTCGACCGGGCCAGCTCAACACTGTTTTCCGCCCGGATGAGGGTCTGCTCCCCGTTGGCCACCTGAACCTCCGACTGAAGAACATCATTGCGGGGAATCAACCCCACCTCAAAGAAGTTCTTGGCGATGTTCAGGTGTGCCTGCAACTGCTCCAGAGACTGCCGGGCCACCCCCAGCAGCTTCTCCGCCTTCAAAATATTGAAATAAGAAACCTTCACCTCCTGAACAATGTCCTGCACCGTGGCGGCCTTCTCCATCCGGGAAATATCAAACCCCAGCTTGTTGACCTCATAGTTGGCCAGGATCCCCCCTCCGGCAAACAGGGGCTGCCGGACCTCCGACGCCCAGGT